>ERZ827423.257-NODE-257-length-71820-cov-7.548429_pt1 | contig 71820 bp, 68 predicted proteins | sample MGYA00519775_ERZ827423 | MGnify/ENA primary metagenome ERZ827423 (study PRJEB31778, sample SAMEA3449296) | human gut metagenome | biome: human gut; feature: human-associated habitat; material: faeces | place: United Kingdom | collected 2010/2012 ... | reverse complement strand
TTTGAAAACTTCGTTTTCATTTGCTTCTGCGCTCGCCTTTCGCTATCTTTGTGCTGATATAAACCTCGAAAAAACCACTGACAAATGAAAAAAATGATTTTATGCGCCATCGCGATGCTCGCCATTGCCACGGCAAACGCACAATTCGTAACAATCGACGGAACCAATCTCCGTAACCCGGACGGCACACGCCTGTTCATCAAAGGCACAAACCTCGGCAACTGGCTCAATCCGGAAGGCTATATGTTCGGTTTCCACAACACCAATTCCGCGCATTTCATCAACGAAATGTTCTGCCAGCTCGTCGGACCCGACGCGACCGCCGACTTTTGGAAAGAGTTCAAGGACAATTATGTGACCAAGGACGACATAATGTTTATCAAATCCACAGGCTGCAACACCATCCGCCTGCCGTTGCACTACAAACTTTTCACCGACGAGGACTATATGGGACTCACTTCGTCGCAGGACGGCTACAAGCGCATCGACAACGTGGTTGAATGGTGCCGCGAGGCAGGGCTCTACCTGATACTCGACATGCACGACGCTCCCGGCGGACAAACAGGCGACAACATCGACGACAGCTACGGCTACCCATGGCTTTTCGAGAGCCGCAGGAGTCAGGAACTCCTCTACAAGATATGGCGCGGCATAGCCGAACGCTACAAGGACGAGCCGGTGATACTCGGCTACGAGATAATGAACGAGCCGATTCCGCACTATTGGGAGAACAAAGAGGAATTGAAAAAGCGGCTTGTGGAAATCTACAAAGAATGCACCGTGGAGATACGCAAGGCCGACCGCAACCACATAATACTGATTGGCGGCGCGGAATGGAACAATTCGTTCGAGTTTTTCACCGACTGGACTTTCGACGACAACATCATGTTCACCTGCCACCGCTACGGAGGCGAGCCTACGGCCAAGTTCATCGACCAGATAATAGCTTTCCGCGACAAGACAGGCTTGCCGATGTATATGGGCGAGACAGGCCACAACACCGACGAATGGCAAAGCGCGTTCACGAAAGTGTTTATCGACAACAACATAGGCTACACTTTCTGGCCGTACAAGAAAATGGGAGGCGAAACGATGATGAGCATCGCCAAGCCTGAAAATTGGGATCTGATAATAAAGTTCGCCGAATCGGACCGCTCGTCGTACAAAAAGATACAGGAAGCGCGTCCCGACCAGAAAACGGCGTTGAAAGCGATGGCCGATTTCATAGAAAACTGCAAACACCGCAACTGCACGCCGCAACAGTCGTACATCGAATCGCTCCGCCTGAAATAACCTTGCAGCAAGGCTGCAAGGTTATGGGTTATTGTGGCTATCGCCACAGGTTATGGGTTACAGGTTATTTGAAAAAAGCCGCGGAGCGGCGGCACAACTCTACCCACGGCTAAGGCCGCGTGTTACGCAACAACAGGCTCCACGGGGCTGGCATTGTGCCGGTAAACAGCAACATCACACATTAACCCATAACCTGAGCCGTAAGGCTCACTATCCGCGGTTTGCAAATCCGGAAACCATTCCGTAATTTTGCGATTATGAAATGGATAGTAACATTCATGGCACTGCTTGCCACTACAATGGCGTTTTCCCGGCAAGCGCCGGATTTCGACATGGAGACCCGCGAGGGCGGCACTTACAGCCTCGACAGCCTGCGCACTCCGCTGACATTGCTTTACCTGACAAATATCGACTGCGACATCTGCGAGGAAGCCGGCGACAGCATAGCTTCATCGGCGGTCATAGGCAGCGCCATAGCCGACGGACGGCTGACGGTGCTCTCCGTGTATGTGGGCAGCGACCGGAAAGGATGGTTGCGACGCGAGCCGCGGCGGCAATGGAAGGAATGCATCGACCCTGCAATGAGCATCTACGGAATAGCCGACTACGACTTCTCCTACCTGCCGGCATTCTACATAATCGACAGCAGCCGCGAGATAATAGCGTCGCCGCAATCGGTAAGCGGCATAGAACACGCGTTGATTGATGCGGGAAAAGGCTGTAATGTCAAGTTTTGCGACAAATAGGACACCGGGAATAAAACAATTTTCGTAATTTCGCAAACAATTAAAAGCACTTCCCGATTTATGAAGAAACTACTGATATTGCTCTGTGCCATAGCCGCCATATCGACGGCCGCATACGCTCAAAAGCCGTTTTTAGACACCTCGCGCCCCGAGAAATTCATATCGTTCGGCTTGCGTGCCGGTCTCAACTCGTCAGGTCTCGACAATAATTACCTGTCGGCACAGCCGGAAATGATACAGAACAACTTCTATTGGCGCACAGGCGGGCAATTAGGCGGTTCGGTAGACCTCTACCTGCGCCAGTTCCTCGCCATACAGACAGGATTCTTCTGGGAGAACCGCGGTTTCGACTGCTCGCTTATGGCTGCCGACACCAACGAGGACTATATGGGCAGCATGTTTGTCAACGCGCGCTTCAACTACCTCCACATACCAGTAATGCTCTCATTGAAATTCAACATCCTGCCCGATGTGGTGAGCCAACTCGACTTTGGAATGTACTATGCCATAGGAGTGGGAGGGAAGAAAAAGCAGCATTCCTACATAGCGTTCGGCGACGAGAACAGCGAGCTGATATTCGACACGGCAAATACCGAAACAGGCTATTTCGATGCCGGCAGCAAGGACTTCCTCGCCGTTAAGAAATCGGATCTCGGATTGAAAATAGGTACTGGCCTCACATTCTTCAAGCATTATTTCATAGGCGTATACTACCAAAGAGGACTGAAAAACATAGCGCAGCAGAATTTCGGGTCGCCGCGCTTGGAATTCCACAACAGCTGCTGGAACGTATCGTTAGGGTATAATTTCTAAAAACTGTTTTTGCAAAAAAGGAATTAAAATACTAATTTTACGGACAAATATTCAGTTGAATTGAAAATTTGTCCATTTATATATTATAAAGATGATATACAGACAGTTGGCAGAAGAAATTATCCATCTTAAGAAGTTTTATCCCATAATTACTATTACCGGTCCAAGGCAATCCGGCAAAACCACATTATGCCACAATCTATTCCCGAATTATGAGTATTTCAATTTGGAAGACGCCGAAGTTTTGGAGAATATAAAAATAGACCCAAAAAAATTCCTAAGAGACAAACACGACATAATAATAGACGAAATACACAATTATCCTGAACTGTTCTCCCTTCTGCAAGTAATAGTTGACGAGAATCGCGATAAAAATTTCATTCTCACAGGCAGCAGCAACTTTTCACTCTTGCAAAACATCACACAGAGTCTCGCAGGCAGAACGGCAGTTCTCACATTGCTGCCCCTGTCTCTCAATGAATTAGGAGACATCATCCAACATATAGGCACAGACGCACTGATACTAAGCGGCGGCTATCCTCAACTATGGTCAGTCAACGGATTCCCAAGAAACACATTCTATAGAAATTACTATACCACGTATGTGGAACGTGATGTGAGACAAATTATAAACATAAGGGATATGACCACCTTCCAAAAGTTTATCCGCCTATGTGCAGGAAGGATAGGTACAGAATTCAACGCCTCGAACATAAGCAATGAAACAGGAGTATCCGTCAACACCGTCATAAGCTGGATGAGCTTACTCTCTGCATCCTACATTGCTTATCAACTCCCGCCATATTTCACCAATATCGGCAAACGCTTAGTAAAGACCCCCAAGCTTTATTTCTATGACACAGGATTAGCATGCTACCTCCTGAATATAGAAAATGAAATCCAACTAAGCACCCATCCATTACGTGGAAACCTGTTTGAAAATATGGTAATCAATGAAGCAGTCAAAAGCAGATACAACAGAGGAAAGGATTCCAACATATATTTTTATCGAGACAAATCAGGCAATGAAGTTGACCTCGTATGCAGCAACGGCGACAAGCTCGATGCCTACGAGATAAAATCAGCGCAGACATTCACCCCGGAATATTTCAAAAGCATCAATTATATAAAAAAATTGTTCGGAGATAAAATAGCCCATTCCACCGTAATATACGATGGAGAGCAATGCAACAACAGTACTGAACACGGCTTAATTAATTTCAGAGATTTAAAAATTGTCTGACAAGACATAATTATTTTGGCACAACCCGCATGTTCCGGCATATTGCAAAACAAAATAAACCATTTGCTTCTGCGCTCGCCTTTCAGCATCTTTGCATAAGACAGGATGCGGCTCGGCATAATCAAATCTGAAAACTTCGTTTTCATTTGCTTCTGCGCTCGCCTTTCACTATCTTTCCATAAGAAAGGATGCGGCTCGGCATAATCAAATCTGAAAACTCCGTTTTCATTTGCTTCTGCGCTCGCCTTTCACTATCTTTGCCCCCTGAATATTAAATGATCTGATTATGATACTCGATTCAATTCTTTCGTTGATACCGGCGCAAGCCACAGCAGCACCGGCAACCGCAGCCACCGCCGAACTGTCGGTATGGGATTTGTGTCTCAAAGGCGGCATAATAATGATACCGTTAGTACTGCTCTCATTAGTGAGCATCTACATATTCATAGAACGCTGGCTCGTGATACGCAAGGCCGCAAAGGATGACGACACATTCATGAAGCGCATAAAGGACTATATCCACGACGGCGAAATCGAAAGCGCCGAGCTGCTCTGCAAAAAGACGGCTACTCCCTACGCCCGCCTCATCCAGAAAGGCATTTCGCGCATAGGCCGCCCGATGAACGACGTGCTTGTGGCCATAGAGAACGTAGGCAACATCGAAGTAGCCAAGCTCGGGAAAGGCTTCACATGGCTTGCCACCACAGCGGCAGGAGCTCCGATGCTCGGATTCCTCGGCACGGTGACCGGTATGGTGAAAGCTTTCTTCGCACTGGCAAGCGCAGGCAACAACGCCAACATCAGCGTCCTCGCAAACGGCATCTATGAAGCGTTGGTGACCACAGTCGCCGGACTTATCGTGGGAATCATCGCACTGTTCGCCTACAACTACCTCTCGGCACGTGTCAACCACGTGATGAACCAGCTCGAAAACAAGACTATGGAATTTATGGACCTGCTCAACGAGCCGGCATCCAAATAAAAAGCATACGGAAATGGCATTGAAACGTCAAAATGAACTGCTTGCCACGTACAGTATGGCATCGATGACCGATGTCATATTCCTGCTCCTCATATTCTTCATGGTGACTTCAACGCTCGTATTCCCTACGGCCTTGGAAGTCAACCTGCCACAAAGTTCGGAGCAGACGGCAATAAAACCCGGGACGAGGGTATATATAGACAAGGACCAGAACCTGTATGCCTCGTTCGGCGAGACAGAGCCGCAACCTCTTGCAGAAGACCAATTGCTGGCCTTCCTGCAACTCACACAGAAACAGGATTCGACGCAATTCATAGCCCTGTATGCCGATGAAGCGGTTCCCTACGGAAAAATCGTGGAAGTGCTCGACTTGACAGCCCGCCACAATCTGAAAATGGTGCTGGCAACAAAACCGGCATCGGTCAACGACCAAATGCTGCGCAAAGAGGCCATCCGGCAATCGTTAGAAGCCGGACAGCCGGAAGCGCATACCAACCAATAACACGATGGAAGAGAAAGAAGACAGGAAATACAACATCATAGCCATTGCGGCGGCATTGCTGCTGCACGGCGTGGTATGCCTGTTGATGCTCTTAAGCTACATCAATTATACCGCTCCGGAAGAGCAACCGCCGCTACAACCGAAGACCGACATCACATTCGGCGGAGAATACGTGATGCTCGGCGATATGCCGCTGCCGAATCTCGACAATGGAGAGGCGGCAAGCTCCACAGCCGACGAGTCTTCCCTCCAAGCCGAAGACGAAACGAATTCCGGCGAGCAAGGAGAAGGCACATCGCTCGTATCGACTAACGAAAGCTCAGAAATGTCGTCTGAAAAGAAACAGAACGGCCCGTCGAAAGAAGAGCTTGAGGCACAGGCCCGGGCAAAAAAGGAGCGTGAACGCCAGCAGAACGAAAGCCGCAGGATAAGCAGCGACGTAAAAGGAGCGTTCGGGAAATCGGGCGGAGGCAAAAGCGGCTCCCAAAACGGGAATGCCGACCATGGAGCATTGTCAGGACAACCGGGGCACACGCTCGGCGTAGGATACACCCTTTCCTCATGGGGCCGGCCGGCCAGCAGTGTCGACGGAGAAGTGCGCATACGCGTGCGTGTCAACGCAGCCGGAAAAGTAATCGAAGCCACATACGCAGGAGGCAAAGGAGCAGCCGCGGCCAACAGCCAAGTCCGACGAAGCTGCGAGCAGGCTTCGCTCAAATCGCGCTTTTCCGTGCCTAAAAATTCAAGCGGAGAAAAAGTGGGACTGATTATCTGGCGGTTTGAATAAGCTTGCTCGCAAAGCCTGATAAACTTATACTATCAACCGCATATCAAAATCAACTGCATCCATACTGTATCAATATGTATAAATTGTGTATATTTGCATAATATACAACGTTATCAGAATATTCTACGTATGAAGAATAAAACGTCAAGGCTGCAGGCTATCCTTGAAATAATAGCCACCCAGAGCGTCAAATGTCAGGAGGACTTCGTGAAACTGCTTGCCAAACGGGGCTATCCGGTAACACAAGCCACGCTGTCACGCGACTTGAAGACGCTGAAAGTGACGAAAGTAGCCACCGACAAAGGAAGTTACGTATATATTGTGCCCGACAGCAACGAAGTGAAAGACAAGATGCTGACCATCAACCAAGGGCCGGCTTCGCCGAACAGCCAGATAGGCTTCGTTTCGCTTACTTTCTCCGGCAACATAGCCGTGATAAAAACCCGCAACGGCTATGCCGGCGGACTAGCATACGACATCGACATGAGCCGCCCCGACGAAATCTTAGGCACTATAGCCGGAGCAGACACTGTGTTCGCTGTCCTCAAAGAGGATGTAACGCGGGAACGCGCGATACAGGCACTGCAACGCTTCATACCGATAAACCATAACAACCTGAAAGCAAAATGATTGACATAAACAACATTAATATAGAAGTAGCCGGCGAAAAGCACGTTAAATATGTCGACGAAATACTCGACACCATCGCGCGCGCGGCAAAAGTGCGCGGCACGGGAATAGCGAAACGCTCTCCGGAATACGTAAGGCAAAAAATGCTTGAGCACAAGGCTGTGGTGGCCACCTACGAAGGAAGGTTCGCCGGATTCAGCTACATCGAAAGCTGGAGCAACCGCCAGTTCGTGGCCAATTCCGGACTGATTGTAGCCGACGAGTTCCGCGGCATAGGACTGGCCAAACGCATCAAGCGCAACATATTCGAGCTTTCAAGGAAAATGTTCCCTGAAGCCAAGATATTCAGCCTGACGACAGGCGCAGCAGTAATGAAAATGAACAGCGAATTGGGCTACCGCCCTGTCACATTCTCGCAACTGACCGACGACGCGGCTTTCTGGAAAGGATGCGAAAGCTGCGTGAATTTCGACATACTGCAACGCAACGGCAGCCGTATGTGCCTTTGCACCGGCATGCTCTATGACCCTGAAGAACATCAAACCGACAAAACCGGAAATTAAAAAACCTGACAATATGGAAAAGAAGAAAAAAGTAGTAGTAGCATACAGCGGAGGACTGGACACATCCTACACCGTGATGTATCTCGCAAAAGAAAAAGGCTATGAGGTGTATGCGGCATGCGCCGATACCGGAGGCTTCAGCCGTGAACAACTCGCCGCCAACGAGCAGAACGCCTACAAATTAGGAGCGACAAAATACGTCACACTCGACGTTACACAGGAATACTATGCCAAAAGCTTGAAATATATGATATTCGGCAATGTGCTGCGCAACGGCACATACCCGATATCCGTAAGTTCGGAACGCATATTCCAAGCCATAGCCATAGCCCGCTATGCCAACGAGATAGGCGCCGACGCCATCGCCCACGGCTCCACCGGGGCAGGCAACGACCAAGTACGCTTCGACATGACTTTCCTTGTCCTCGCCCCCGATGTGGAAATCATAACCCTGACACGCGACAACGCATTGAGCCGCGACGAAGAAATAGAATATCTCCGCAGCCACGGATTCGTGGCCGATTTCGCCAAGATGAAATATTCCTACAACGTGGGGATATGGGGCACCTCGATATGCGGCGGCGAGATTCTCGACTCTTCGAAAGGGCTGCCGGAAAGCGCATATCTCAAACAGGTGGAAAAAGAGGGCAAAGAAGAATTACGCATAACTTTCGAGAACGGCGAGATTTCGGCCGTCAACGGCGAGAAGTTCTGCGACAAGATTGCCGCCATCCGCAAGATTGAGGAAATAGCCGCTCCCTACGGCATAGGGCGCGACATGCACGTGGGCGACACCATCATAGGCATCAAAGGCCGTGTGGGATTCGAGGCGGCCGCGCCGATGGTGATTATAGCGGCGCATAAGTTCCTCGAGAAATACACGCTCACAAAATGGCAACAGTACTGGAAAGACCAAGTGGCCAACTGGTACGGTATGTTCCTCCACGAAAGCCAATATCTTGAGCCTGTGATGCGCGACATCGAAGCGATGCTCGAATCGTCGCAGCGCAATGTCAACGGCACGGTCATCATGGAACTGAGGCCGCTGTCGTTCTTCACGGTAGGCGTAGAGTCGGCCGACGATTTGGTGAAAACCAAGTTCGGCGAATACGGGGAAATGCAAAAAGGATGGACAGCCGACGACGCCAAAGGCTTCATCAAAGTGCTTTCCACCCCCTTGCGGGTATATTACGCGAACCATCCAAAAGAGAAAAAAATATGATACGCGCAGGTATAATAGGCGGCGCAGGCTACACCGCCGGAGAATTGATACGGTTGCTCATCAACCACCCGGATGTCGAGCTGGCATGGGTCAACAGCACAAGCAATGCCGGAAACCGCATCGACAGCGTACATCAGGGACTTATCGGCGAAACAGACTTGGCGTTCACCAATGAAACCCCATTCGACAAAGTGGACGTGCTTTTTTTCTGTACCCCTCACGGCGAATCTCGGAAATTCATCGAATCGCACGAGATACCGGAGGAAATGAAAATTGTAGATTTGTCACAGGATTTCCGCATCAATGACGGCACGCACGATTTCATCTACGGTCTCCCGGAATTGAACCGCAAATATATAATCCGAGGCAAGCACGTGGCAAATCCCGGATGCTTTGCCACAGCAATACAGCTTGCGCTGCTGCCTCTGGCAAAGAACCTGCTGCTCAACAGCGACATCCACATAACCGCCATCACCGGAAGTACCGGCGCGGGCGTAAAGCCGTCGGCCACATCGCATTATTCGTGGCGCAACGACAACATATCCGTCTATAAGCCGTTCCGGCACCAACATCTCGCCGAAATACGCCAGACTCTGAGCACCGTACAGAACAGCTTCAATAGCGAAATTGACCTGATTCCGATGCGGGGATGCTTCTCGCGCGGAATATTCGTGGCGGCATATATGGATTGCCCGATTGCCCTCGACGAGCTTAAGAAACTGTATGAGGACTATTACGACGACCACCGGTTCACGTTCCTAAGCGAGCGGATGCCGGATTTGAAAGATGTTGTCAACACCAACAAGTGCATTCTTCACCTTGAAAAAGAAGACGGCAAACTGCTGATAATTTCCGTTATCGACAACCTGCTGAAAGGGGCTTCCGGACAAGCCGTACACAATATGAACCTGCTGTTCGGCCTTCACGAGCGTACCAGCCTCAACCTCAAAGCCTCCGCCTTCTAAAAAATATTGCCCTATGGAAAAGACCCCACAAGCTGCAAATTATGGGTATTGCCGTGCTTGAATCATTAAAAGAAATAAACGATGAAACTGTTTGACGTATATCCTCTTTTCGACATCGAGATTGTCCGCGGCGAAGGATGCTTCGTCTACGACAGCAAAGGCAACCGTTATCTCGACCTTTACGGCGGGCATGCCGTGATTTCAGTAGGTCACAGCCACCCTCACTATGTCGACGCGCTGAAACGGCAAGCGGAAAAACTGGTGTTCTACTCCAATTCCGTACACAATTCCCTGCAACAGCACCTTGCCGACAAGTTGGGACGGATAAGCGGTTACGACGATTATCAGTTGTTTCTCGTCAATTCCGGAGCGGAAGCCAACGAGAACGCAATGAAACTGGCATCGTTCCACACCGGGCGGTCGAGAATCGTCGCGTTCAGCAAAGCGTTCCACGGCCGCACGTCGCTCGCCGTAGAAGCAACCGACAATCCTAAAATCGTGGCCCCGGTCAACGCCAACCGGCGCGTCACGTTCGTGCCGTTCGGCGATGCAGATGCTGCCGGAAGGGAAATGGAGAAAGGCGATGTCGCTGCCGTAATCGTGGAAGGGATACAAGGCGTGGGCGGAATAAATGTGCCATGCGACGGATTCTGGCACAAGTTGCGCGAATACTGCACCCGCCATGGCGTGGTGCTTATTGCCGACGAAATACAGTCGGGCTACGGAAGGACCGGTAAATTCTTCGCGCACCAGCACTCCGGTGTAAAGGCCGACATAGTGACCGTGGCCAAGGGCATCGCCAACGGATTTCCGATGAGCGGAGTGATAATAAGCCCCGAAATAAAGCCGGCTTACGGAATGCTCGGCACCACATTCGGCGGCAACCACCTCGCATGCGCGGCGGCAATAGCCGTGCTCGACATATTCGAGAGCGAGAACCTCGTCGAGAATGCCGCCGACGTAGGCGGATACCTTATGCAACGGCTGAGCGGAATCCCGCAAATCAAAGAAGTACGCGGAAAAGGGCTGATGATAGGCATGGAATTCGGCTTTCCGGTGAAACAGTTGCGCACTGAACTGCTTTTCGGACAGAAAGTGTTCACCGGAGCGTCAGGCACAAACGTCATACGGCTGCTTCCGCCGCTCACGCTCACGCGCGGGCTCGCCGACGAGTTCATCGCCCGGCTCACCGCCGCGTTAAACGGCATAGCAAACAATTAAAACATAGCACTATGATAATTACATCAATCCTTGATACCGACTTGTACAAGTTCACCACCTCGTACGCCTACATCAAATTGTTTCCTTATGCGATGGGCACATTCACTTTCAGCGACCGCGACCACATACAATATGACGAAGGCTTTCTCGACGTGCTGAAGCGTGAAATCGCCGATATGGCATCAATAAAACTCACTGCTGAAGAACTGGAATACATGTCGCGCGACTGCCGCTTCCTGCCGCTGTTCTATTGGGAATGGCTCGCTTCGTTCCGCTTCGAACCGGAGAAAGTGAAAGTGTGGCTCGACGACGAGCGGCATCTGCATATCGAGGTATCCGACCTTCTATATAAGGTGACGCTCTACGAAGTGCCTCTTCTCGCCATCGTCTCCGAGTTGAGCAACACCTATAACAAGCATGTCCCTGACATCCCACCGATGCTGGAACGGCTGCAACGTAAAATCGACATTTCCGACAGCAATGCGATGCCTTTCTCCGAGTTCGGCACGCGCCGCCGCTTCTCCTACGATGTACAAGACAAAGTCGTGGCATATCTTAAGGAGCACTCAAAATACTGCACCGGCACATCCAACTGCCACTTCGCGATGAAGTACCGGATGAAGATGATGGGTACACATCCCCACGAGTGGTTCATGTTCCACGGAGCGCAATTCGGCTACAAACACGCCAACTATATGGCACTGGAGAACTGGGTCAACGTCTATGACGGCGACCTCGGCACCGCCCTTGCCGACACTTACACATCGGAATCGTTCCTATCGAACCTCAGCCGCAAGCAGGCGAAGCTGTTCGACGGCGTGCGCTGCGACTCCGGCGACGAGATAGGATTCATCGACCTGCTCGTGGCACGCTACAAGGAATTCGGCATCGACCCTATGAGCAAGACAATCATCTTCAGCAACGCCCTCGACTTCGAGAAGTGCCTGCGCATATTCAATTATTGCAAAGGCAAGATAAAATGCTCGTTCGGCGTGGGCACCAACCTCACCAACGACACCGGCTACAAGCCGGCCAACATAGTGATGAAGCTGTCGCAATGCAAAATGACCGCCGCACAGCAATGGCGCGAGTGCATCAAGCTCTCCGACGACATGGGCAAACACATGGGCAGCATCACCGAGGTGCAGGCGTGCATGCACGAGCTGCGCATCTGACACAAAAAAAAGCGGGGCAAACCGCCGACGGCTTGCCCCGCTCCATTATGTTTCCAGAACTCATCTATGCGATTGCCCTATGGCAATGCTTATTTGATTTCGATATTACGTGTCTGTTTCGGCATCTCCCCTTTCGACAACTTCGGCAATTGTATGTCAAGCACGCCATTGTTGACCGAAGCGGCGATTTTCTCCTTATCGACATCGTCTGGCAGAATCATCGTCTGCTGGAACTTCGAGTAAGAGAATTCGCGGCGCAGATAACGCCCGTTCTTATTCTCGTCCTTCTTTTCGTCTTTCTTCTCCATCGAGATTACAAGATTGTTGTCCTCGTCGATATGGACGTCGAAATCCTCTTTCGTCATACCCGGAGCGGCTAACTCCACCTTGTATTCCTTATCGTTTTCAATCACGTTGATGGCCGGAGCCGTAGCGTTTGCTCTTTCCATCCACTCGTTGTCAAAGAAATCATTGAAGATACTTGGCAACCAACTCTGATTGTTTCTTCTCATCGGCATCATAATAAATATCTCCTATAATTTAGTTTTACATTCTTTTTATCCGGATTCCCCGGGGAAACGCTCCGTCGTCCGGCCGCCTCCCGTCGGCATCCGCCTTATGATATATCAAACCTCATGCCAACCGCCCGCATATAAAAGCGTGGAAAATTTGTCAACTTGAAGTGACAAATTTTCCACAACCGAATGACAATTTTTCTCCACCCCTGCGGAATCACTCGCAGATGATGCGGAGGTGGGCTTTCGGATAGCGCAGCACCATGCACGACGCTTCAGTCAGGACAATGGCGTCGGTGTTGCGCACGCCGGCCGATTTCAGGTTGAGTTCCTCGGTGGTGAACGGTATGTGGCTGTATTTCTGCAAATATTCAGGGTCGATTATCATACCGCAGTTCTCCATGCCGCATTCGTCGAACACTTCCGACAACAGTACATACAGCTTGCCGAACTTGGAGCGCATCTCGGTGAAATCTATCCCCCACTTCACCACACTTTCACCGGCCATCACCACCTTGGTGGAATCGAGCTTGTTCAGCTGCTCGATAAGCCCGGAACCGCCTATAAGCACCTTGCGCTTGTTTCCGGCATTTCCGGTGAACGCCTTGCGCATCATCGAAATCACGGCGTTCTGGTCGAGCGTTCCTTCCTCATAGCGGAACTCACCGCCGGCCTGTCCCCATATACCGCCTGTCAGAAGAATATCCTCGTGCTTCGCCTCGTCGTAAACGCGGGCCTTTATGCCGAACAGGAAGTTCTTTTCCATTCCGAGGCGCATGTCATAGACGGCAGCCTCCTCCTGATCGCTGAAAGTCCATCCCACCTCCTTGTTGGCAATCTTGTGCAGCGTGCTCTGCTCTATCTGCATCTTGAATATCTGGCAGAAATTCTGCGACTTCACAGGCAACGCCTCGAATTGCGGGGTCTGCACGTCGAGTTCGGAAGCGGCCCGGCCCATCCTCACGATTGTAGTACCTGAAGGTATTGCCGGTACACACTGCTCGAATCCCGAAAGCGTCTGGCCGTTGACTGCTACCGCCTTAACCGTGCTGCCGTCTTTTTCCTTGATATAAAGCACCAAATCCTGACTCGCCTGCGTCACGCCGTCGGCCTCATATCCCGGCACACCTTTTACCAACACCGTTTCCGACACTTCGATGACAGAAGGATTGTCAACCGTAAACGAAGCCTCTTGCACACGCGAGCTGCCGGTATCGCCCGGCCCTGCCCAAGCGGAAGTGGTGAGAGCCGTGGTAGGGCGCGTGTCAACAGAATAATAGTCCACCACCATACTCCCCGCTCGCTTAGCCCCGGCGTAGCGCGACAACTGGTCGACAGGAGTCGCCATAGGTCGTATCTTCACAATGCGGCGGTCAATCTCGTTGACAATCAAATCGGGAGAGGCCTGCTTGGTCACGGCCAGCGTCAATGGCTCCTCCGCCACGTGCTTCCCGCCGGCCACTCCGGCAATCACCGGCATAGCGAGCAACGCTCCGCTACAGTCGTCCATCATCCACAGCAATGCCGCGATGGCGGCCAGCCCAACTACAATTTTAAGGCACTTGACAGCCTTGTTTCCATCCATTTTGTTTTCCATGATAAGATTAAGATAAAAAGGTTATTAATCAGTCGTCCCACACACTGCGGCGTATATGCCTCAACAGAGGCAAATCATCACAACCGTCGTCCATGCCACCGTCGTCAACCGGGTCCATGGCATGATCGGCCTGCATTTCCAACTCTATTTTTTCGTTACGCCCGGCTATGCGCCCTTCCTCACGCGCGGCTTCCACGTCGCGGGTGTAGTTCACGCCTTTGTATAAGGCATCAAGCAACCGCTCATCGTCAAGTCCGCCGACTTCAGAAAGCAAAGAAGTCAAAGTCTCAAGCGACTTTTCATCGCCGGGATAGTGTCTGGCAAGAAATGCAAGCACCGATTCCTCCATAGCGGCTCCACCGTCACCCGCACGCTCATCAATTTCATTTTCCTTATCCATTGTGTCAAATATTTTTGGTTTACAACGCAAAGCTACAGCCGCCAGACATCCATCCGCGGCGGAAAAGGGAAATTTCTCGCCGTTTGAGGTATATTTGGATAATATATACACTATATTTGCAGAAATTTTTCAGTAATGAACGTTACAGTATATCTATCCTCCCGCAACAACATCAGCCCGGCTTTCAAAAAAGCCACGGCAGAGGTCGCCGACGGGATAGGAAGAATGGGCGCGGCACTTGTCTACGGCGGCTCCAATGCCGGGCAGATGCATACGCTTGCGGCAACAGCCAAAGCCGCAGGCGCTAAAATCATCGGCGTCATCCCGGAAATATTCCGCCACCTCGCCGACCCTCTGGCAGACCGGATAATCTATACAAAAGACCTTGGAGAACGGAAAACGGCACTCCGCGAGATGGGCGACGCCTACGTGGCTCTGCCCGGCGGAATAGGCACTTTAGACGAAGTGATGAGCACTCTGGCAGAAATGACGGTAAGCCGCAATTTCGACAAGAAAATACTGCTCGTTAACATTGACGGAGTGTTCGACCCGCTCATTACCCAACTGCAAAAATTCGCGGAGCTCGGCCTTGCTTCAAAAGAGGCCGTCGACAGCATCGTAGCCGTATCATCGGCCGGAGAATGTATCGAAAAATTAAAACAACTCACAAAATAACATTCAGTTATGGTAAAGAAAAGCAATGTTTACACAATGACCGGCGACAGGGGAGAGACCTCATTGGCCGGCGGAAGAAGAGTATCGAAGGACAATGCCCGCATCGAGGCCTACGGTACTGTAGATGAGCTGAATTCCTTTATAGGCGTGCTCGACAACCTGCACAATATCCCCAGCGAAATCAAGGAATATCTGAGAGTCATACAGAACAAACTGTTCTGCATAGGAGCATATCTGGCTACCGACCACCCGGCAAACACATCATCGAAAGCGGCCGGTTTGTCGGAAAACGACATTACAAAACTTGAGCGCGTAATCGACGAGCTTGATTCAGAGCTTCCTCCGCTCCGGGCGTTCGTGCTTCCCGGCGGCAGCCGCATATCGTCGTTCGCGCACGTGTGCCGCACCGTCACACGCCGTTGCGAACGCCGTGTGGTGGCCCTCGACAACGGCAACTACATCGACCCGAACGTGTTGACTTACCTGAACCGGCTGAGCGACTTTTTCTTTGTTTTAGCGAGATTTAACAATATCCATAACCAAATCGAAGAAATTTTCTGGGATAAAGATTGCTAATACCTTTTTTGGTATTATTTTTGCGGAACTTTTCAAGACAATAAAATTTTTAGATTATGTATTGGACTCTTGAACTCGCATCAAAATTGGAAGACGCGCCATGGCCTGCCACCAAAGAAGAACTCATCGATTACGCGATGCGTTCCGGCGCCCCTCTTGAAGTCATAGAGAACCTTCAGGAAATGGAAGACGAAGGCGATGTCTACGAATGTATAGAAGATATTTGGCCAGACTATCCAAGCAAGGAGGACTTTTTCTTCAACGAGGAAGAATATTAGACTCTTTCTAATAGATTAGACGATTGAATACCAGCGCGATAAACAATAAAAATTTGTTTGTCGCGCTGGTGTTTTAAGGTGCTTGATTGTGCGGTTTGCTTGTGAAAGACACTGTTTTATTGATTCATTTATTGGGGGAATGGACGGTTATCGCTATTTTTGCATAGCAATGCGGAGAGCGTATCAGTTGCAGTGTTCGGACTTATATGAAAAGATTATATACATACCCGGCAAAACCATTCGTCAAGTGGGCCGGAGGAAAGACCCAACTCCTTGATGATATAAAAAAGGCCCTACCTTGTGATTTATCACACAGGAAGGAAGTGACCTATGTCGAGCCTTTTGTTGGAGGGGGAGCTGTGTTGTTTTGGATTTTGCAAGAATACCCTAACATAACAAGAGCTATCATCAATGATATAAATGCAGAATTAATCTGCACATATCGTGTGATAAAGTCTGATGTTGAAAATTTGATTGTTGAACTGACGCGGATTCAATCAGAATATCTTGCACTTGATGAAATTGCCAGAAAAAATTATTATTTGTCGCAACGAAACCGTTTTAACGAGAGGAATAACTCAGAAGTGGAAACAGCGGCATTGTTTATCTTCTTGAATCGCACGTGTTTCAATGGTCTGTATCGTGTAAACTCTAAGGGTAAGTTTAATGTCCCGCATGGGAAATATTCAAATCCTAAGATTTGTGATGAGGAAACATTATGGGCGGATTCTGCCGTTCTTCAGCGAGTGGAGATTCTTTGCGGTGATTTTGCCCAGACAGGGAAATATGCAGGCGATAATGTCTTGTACTATTTTGATCCGCCATACCGTCCTCTTACGGAAACTTCCGCATTTACATCCTACGCAAAAGATGGGTTTAATGATAAGGAACAGAAGCGACTGCGTGACTTCTGCGAGCAGATTGCAGCCCATAAATCTTTGTTTGTGGCAAGTAATTCTGATCCGCAAAATGTGGATAGTGGAGATGATTTCTTTGATCTTCTTTACGGAATGTTTTCTATTAAGCGAGTGTCTGCTTCGAGAATGATAAACTCAAAGGCGAATGGTCGTGGTGCCATTTCAGAAATAATGATTTCAAATGTCGCTAATGCTTACTGATATGAGAGAGTTTGATGCTTGGCTTGCTGGATTTAGACCATCCATTGCTGATTATAGATATTATGTTGACTTTAATAAGGTGTTCAACAATGTAGATGCCATAAAAATCCCACTTAACATATTGAACTCACTTATTGGCTCAAAAAATATTGAAGAAGAATTTAAAAGTATCTTAACACAATATCCTGAGACATTAAGCTGTATTCCTATTCTTTTGGCTAAACGGGAACTCGACATTATGGCTATGGATGAAGAAGGTCAGATTGATTTTCACTTTGACAAGCCTAACTGCACAAATGAGGAGTATGCCAAATTTATGCGTAAGACTGGATTGTTTGACTTGATGGAAAACCATATTGTCAATAATCTCGTGGACTATGTTACAGGCATAGAAACCGGACTTGATTCCAATGGCCGTAAGAATCGTGGAGGCCATCTGATGGAGAACCTTGTGGAAAGTTTTCTTTGCAAAGCCGGACTCGTGAAAGAAGAATCGTATTTCAAGGAAATGTATATCCACGAAATAGAAGCTAAATGGGGTATAGACTTATCGTCTATTTCTAATAATGGTGGGGCTGAAAAGAGGTTTGACTTTGTTGTAAAAGGAGAGAACACTATCTATGGAATAGAGACAAACTTTTATACAAGTAGCGGTTCTAAGCTGAACGAAACAGCCCGTAGTTATAAAACTATCACTTTGGAGACTAAAGACTTGGACTATTTTAAGTTTGTTTGGTTTACCGATGGCTGTGGTTGGCGCAGTGCAAAAAACAACTTGAAGGAGACCTTCGATGTTTTGGAGTACCTGTACAACATTGCAGATCTTGAAAATGGAATAATTTCAAAAGTGCTTATCTAATAAATGCCTACTGCCTACTATAAATCAGAGAATAAGGATTTTACCCTTTTGAAAGGAGATTGTATCGAGCTGTTGAATTCGTTTGACTTCAAGTTTGATATGATTTTCGCAGATCCTCCGTATCATTTATCAAATGGGGGAATAAGCGTTCACTGCGGTAAAATGGTTTCGGTAAATAAGGGCGATTGGGATAAGTCAAATGGATATGAAGAAGATTATCTGTTTGATAAATCATGGATTGCAGCATGTAGAAATAAGCTGAAAAGCAATGGAACAATTTGGATAAGTGGCACTTATCACAATATTTTCTCAGCAGCTCGATGCTTGACAGAATTAGGTTTCAAGATATTGAACTGCATTACATGGGAGAAAACAAATCCATCACCAAATCTGTCATGCAAATATTTCACCCACTCGGCTGAATACATTCTTTGGGCGCGTAAAGAGCAAAAAGTACCCCATTACTTTAATTATGAATTAATGAAGAAAATTAATGGTGGCACTCAAATGCGTGATGTGTGGCGACTGCCAGCAATCGCACCATGGGAAAAGTCGTGCGGAAAGCATCCTACGCAGAAGCCATTATGTGTTCTTTCCCGTATCATTCAGGCATCGACCCTTCCATGTGCTTGGATTTTAGATCCATTTGCAGGCAGCAGTACAACTGGCATCGCTGCCAATCTTTTGGGACGCCGATTCCTTGGCATAGACCAAAATGAAGAATTCTTGGAACTGAGTAAAGCCCGCAGGGAGGAAATCAACGACACTTCAAGACGTACTCTGTATTTGGAAAAACTCCAAAAGCAAGCACAACTGTTTGAAGACAATGAAATACAAGTCCTTAATGAACCGTTCGTAGGATATGGGCAAGATTTGCCGTTCTAAATTCCATGCAACAAACAGATAAGTACTGCAATATTATCTGTCTATACTCCAGCTGTCGGAGCGGAAGGGGACGGCGGGGAGGCCGTCGGCGTTGACGAGGTTGACACGGCAGAAGTCTTTCCATGCATAACGCACGGCTACAGGCTCAGCGACATCGGGAGAATACACCTCTATCCTACTTCCTTTTATTTCTGCGGCTGCCGGACGGAACACTTTATCGCTGCCGGCTACTTCAAACGCTTTGACCGGCTCACCGTCGGAAGTGGAAAGACCGCCTTCCGTATAATCAAATTTCAAGACCAGCCGCCCGTCTTCTTGCGACAGCGATTTGAACACCGGACCGGAACAAGCCACGTCCCTACCGTACTGCTTCGCCAATGCCCAGCGGGCAAAACGCTCGCCCACGGCCTTCTTATTGCGGGGGTGGATGTCGATGGAGTCGCCCACGTCGACCGTCGCCACCATCCCGACATTTTTCAAGCCGCTTTCAAGCCACACCTGAAACTGCGCGTCACGCACTCCGAGCGAGGGAGCATTGGCATACGGCGCAATCTGCGCAAAATAGAACGGCATATCCGGCTGCCCCCATACCTCGCGCCAACTGTTAATCAGATTAATCAAAGCCTGGGCATAATGCTTGTCGGCAAACACATTCGACTCTCCCTGATACCATATATTGCCTTTTACCGTAAATCCGGCAATCGGCACTATCATACCGTTCCACAAAGTTGAAGGCACTTTCCACGGATAGCCCGCCTTTTCCATTTTTTCAAGAGAATACCGCTCCAGCACATCCGCATAATCAGGATTGTTTTCCATTATTTCCATACTTGTCCATGCCTCGATGATAGTGCCGCCCCATGTATCCTGCACTATCCCGACAGGCACACCGAGTTCCTTATGCAGACGCTTGCCGAAAACGTATGCCACGGCCGAGAAATCATAGAGGTCCCCGGCATTGCAAACCGTCCATTTTCCTTCCACATCGTCTTTCCCGCCGTCAGGCGCAAGCTGGTGGGCAACCTGAAACAGACGGATTTCAGGATAATCGCTGTCGGCCAATTCTTCTTCCGCGCCAAGCATCCCGGTAGCCCAACTGCCGTCGCCCTGAGGGCATACGGGAAACTCCATATTGCTTTGTCCTGTGCACAGCCACACTTCGCCTATCAGAACATTTTCAATTCTAACTATACCGCTTTCACCTTTTATTTCCAACGATTGCGGGCAGGATGTCGCGGCAGGAGTATCCAAATACAATTCCCATTTTCCGTCAACAGCCGCCGTCGCGCTATTTTCCGCTCCCCACGATGCCTTAACCGTGATTTTCTCGCCGGCATCAGCCTTTCCGAATATCTTCACATCGGCAGCTTGCTGCAACAGCATATTGTCGGAAAAAATCGAAGGCATTTTCAAATCGGCAAGTGCCGCTACCGGCAAAATCACCGCCATTAAGACTGATATTAACTTAGGACATTCCATAGAAGCGATTATTTATTGACCACAACTTTTTCAATCAAATTTTCCGTATAGGCATAACTAAAATACGCAAATGAAGGCATCGGCTTGGTAATTATGAAATTGGCTTTCCACCCCGGAACAATCTGTCCATGGCTTCCGCCAAGCCCCATCGCATTAGCTCCGTTCACAGTTGCCGCATTCAAAGCCTCCACAGGCGACAGCTTCATTTTTATAGAAGCAAGCGACAGCACGAACTTCATACTTGCCGATGGCGACGAGCCGGGATTGTAGTCGGAAGCAACAGCTACCGGCAATCCGCAATCAACCATCCGCCGCGCAGGAGCGTATGGCATACCAAGGAAAAACGCCGCTCCCGGCAATACGGTAGCGACTGTACCGCTCCCTTTCAACGCGGCTATTTCCTCATCGCCTGTATGCTCCAGATGGTCGACCGACAATGCGCCATACTTCACTCCGAGCTGTATGCCTCCCGACCGTGCAAGCTCGTTGGCATGGATTTTCGGCCGCATTCCATATTTGGAGGCAGCCGCAAGTATCCTTTCCGTTTGCTGGATAGTGAAGAATCCCTCGTCGCAAAACACATCGACAAAATCGGCAAGCCCCTCTTTGGCCACTTCAGGAAGCATCTCTCCAACAATCAACGAGACATATCCATCGTGGTCATCGGCAAACTCCCGCGGGAAAGCGTGAGCGGCAAGGAAATTGCTCCTGACAGCAACCGGCGCAGTTTCTTTCATACGGTGTATGACACGAAGCATCTTCAATTCGCTCCCGGTAGAAAGTCCGTAGCCGCTTTTAATCTCTATTGCGCCCGTACCACCTTCCACGCACCGCATAAGCCGCTCCATAGCCATTTCGTACAAATCGTTCTCCGATGTACGGCGCAACAGGTCGGCCGAATTGAGAATCCCGCCTCCGCGCCTTGCAATTTCCACATACGACAATCCGCGGATCTTATCCTCATATTCCTGCTCGCGGCTGCCGGCATAGACAATATGGGTATGCGAATCAGCAAATGCAGGAAACACGAACTGCCCTGACAAATCCTCCACCGTGGCATCGTCAACATCAGCATCCGAAAGGCTGTCCATCCCTCCGAATTTCTCCACGACTCCGTCCTTTACGATTAAAAAAGCGTTTCCGGTCATAGGAGCGGCAGCCATTGCCGCCCCTTCAAGCAACCCGACAGGAGAGTCATACGCCCCGATAAGCTGTTTTATGTTTTTATAAACAGTCTTCATAGAGATAATCGTGCGTTTTCAGGAACTCTATAGACTTTGCTATTTCTGTATACATCACTCTGTCGACATCCACGAATGCCACCGACTTGCGGTATTCGGCAAACAATTGTTCTATCTTTGCAGAACTCTTCATCGGACGGCGGAATTCCAAAGCCTGTGCGGCATTCATCAATTCCACGCCAAGCACTTTATATACATTTTCCACGACCCGTGCGCATTTAGTCGCTGCATTGGCCCCCATACTCACGTGGTCTTCCTGCCCAAGCGACGACTCTATGGAATCGACCGACGCAGGAGTGGCAAGCTGCTTGTTCTGGCTCACTACGGAAGCCACGGCATATTGCGGAATCATAAATCCGCTGTTAAGACCCGGCTTGGCTACAAGAAAAGCCGGAAGCCCGCGCTTGCCCGAAATAAGCTGATAGGTACGCTGGTTGGATATGCTTGCGATTTCCGAAAGGGCAATCGCAAGAAAGTCGTTGACCAACGCAAGCGGCTCACCGTGGAAATTGCCGGCGGAAATAATCAAATCCTCATCAGGCACTACAACAGGATTGTCGGTAGCACTGTTGATTTCCGTTGTCACGACCTTCTCCACGTATGCTATCGCATCTTTTGCCGCGCCGTGAACCTGAGGGACACAGCGGAAAGAATACGGGTCCTGCACGTGCTCCTTATGTCTTGCTATCAACTCCGAGCCCTGCAGCAAATTGAATATCCGGCGAGCGGTGTCGATTTGTCCCTGATGCGGACGCACGGCATGTACAGGAGCAAGAAACGGACTAATCATCCCGTCGTAGGCATCGATGCTCATTGCCGCTATATAGTCTGCCCAGCGAGAAAGCCGTTTGGCACGGACAACGCTCCAGACAGAATATGCCGACATGAATTGCGTGCCGTTGAGCAAGGCCAATCCCTCTTTCGACGCAAGGTTGACAGGTTCCCAACCCATACGGCGGTTGATTTCTTCGCCCGACAACCGTTCTCCCTTATAATGCACTTCGCCTAATCCGAGAAGCGGGAGACACATATTGGCCAAAGGCGCAAGATCGCCCGAAGCCCCGAGCGAACCTTGCTTATAAACGACAGGTATTACATCATTGTTGAAGAAATCCACAAGCCTTTCCACAGTAGAGAGCTGCACTCCTGAATATCCGTAGCACAGCGACTGCACTTTCAGGAAAATCATATACTTGACAATTTCTTGCGGGACTTCCTCGCCCATTCCGCAGGCATGCGACATCACGAGGTTGCGTTGCAGGTCGCGCAGCGAATCGTGGTCGATAGAGACATTGCAAAGAGAGCCGAAACCGGTAGTCACACCATAAACAGGCTCGTCGGAACTTTCTATTTTCTTATCCAAATATTCCCGGCAACGCACTACACGCCGTTTCGCCTCATCGCTCAACGCTATTTTCCTGTTGTTTTCTACAATCCCGGCTATCTCGTCAACAGTAATTGCCGCCGGGGAAATATGATGAACTTCTTCCATAATGTTTATATTATAAATTCAGGTTTTCAAATAATGACTCATCCACAAGATTAGGCAATGTGACTTTCAGACCGGGCGTTTTTTCCATTTCCCGGCGTATTGCGTCCATCGAACCCTTGTTGCGCGCCCAGCTACGGCGCGCTATTCCGTTGTTCACGTCCCAATGGAGCATCATCCAGATATTCTCGTCAGCTTCTTCCGAACCGTCGATTACCATTCCGAAACCTCCATTGATTACTTCGCCCCATCCTACGCCTCCGCCGTTGTGCAGCGACACCCAAGTAGCACCGCGGAACGAGTCGCCGATTACGTTCTGCACGGCCATATCGGCAGTGAATTTTGAACCGTCGTAGATGTTCGAGGTCTCGCGGTAAGGAGAATCCGTGCCCGACACATCGTGGTGGTCGCGTCCGAGCACGACAGGTGCGGAAATCTCTCCGTTGCGTATGGCGCGGTTGAAAGCCTCCGCAATCTTGGTACGGCCTTCGCAGTCGGCATAAAGAATGCGCGCCTGTGAGCCAACCACAAGATGATTCTTTCCGGCTTCCTTTATCCAATGTATATTATCCTCCAATTGCCCGATTATGTCATCAGGCGCATTCTTGGCTATCTCCTCAAGCACTTCAGTGGCGAGACGGTCAGTCACTGCAAGGTCTTCAGGCTTGCACGAGGTGCATACCCAGCGGAACGGACCGAAACCATAGTCGAAGAACATAGGTCCCATAATATCCTGCACATATGAAGGATAACGGAAATCGCCGTTATCTTTCACAATATCGGCACCGGCACGCGAAGCCTCGAGCAAAAATGCGTTGCCATAATCAAAGAAATACATCCCCTTCGCAGTCAGCCTATTGATAGCCGCAACTTGCCTGCGCAACGATTTCTCGACTTCCGACTTAAACCGTTCAGGCTCGGAGGACATCATCTCGTTGGACTCTTCCAAAGTAAAACCGGCCGGATAGTATCCTCCTGCCCACGGATTGTGAAGGGATGTCTGGTCGGAGCCTAAATCGACCTTTATGTCCTCGTCGGCAAGACGCTCCCAAAGGTCAACGATGTTGCCCTGATATGCGATTGAAACCGGTTTCTTGTCGGCTACAGCTTTTTTGATGCGTGGAATAAGTTCGTCAAGCGAAGTGAACACTTCATCTACCCACCCTTGCTCAAACCGCTTCTGCACGGCTTTCGGATTAATTTCAGCCACTACGCCCACTACTCCGGCAATAACGGCCGCTTTCGGCTGTGCGCCCGACATCCCTCCCAGTCCGGAAGAGACGAAAAGCTTGCCGGCAAGCGATGCCGAGCGACTTCCTTCCTGTTTGCGTGCCGCGTTGAGCACGGTTATAGTCGTGCCATGAACGATTCCTTGCGGCCCGATGTACATATATGAGCCGGCCGTCATCTGTCCGTATTGCGACACTCCGAGAGCGTTGAACCGTTCCCAATCGTCCTGCTTGGAGTAGTTCGGAATCACCATACCGTTTGTCACCACTACCCTCGGCGCACGCGGATGCGACGGAAACAGTCCGAGCGGATGGCCTGAGTACATCACCAATGTCTGCTCGTCGGTCATCGTCGCAAGATATTTCATCGTGAGACGGTATTGCGCCCAGTTTTGGAAGACAGCGCCGTTCCCGCCGTAGGTAATAAGCTCGTGCGGATGCTGCGCAACGGCCTTGTCGAGATTATTGTTAATCATCAACATTATTGCCGCTGCCTTGCGTGATTTATAAGGATATTCGTCGATATGTCGCGCATGCATATCATAATCCGGACGCAAACGGTACATATATATGCGTCCGTAGGTTTTCAGCTCGTCGAGAAACTCCGGGATTAATTGTCCATGATGTTTCGGGTCGAAATAGCGTAGCGCATTACGCAATGCGAGACGCTTCTCGTCGTCGGTCAGTATGTCCTTGCGCTTAGGAGCATGGTTCACGCTTTTGTCATACGGCTTCAAAGGCGGCAGGACATCGGGTATGCCCGCAAGTATCTCTTTTTGGAATTCTGTCAGTTGTTTTTCCATATATCATTTGTTTTTTGAAATCACTTCAGTCACCATCTTCATAATCTCACATTCCTGCCGCGACGCTTCTTCGGCAATACGGTCGGCCTCAGCCGTCAAACTTCCGGCTTTTTCCCTGTCCTTAAGCCCTGCCGCGTTGATTTTCACGTTGAGCATCGCCCCGAGAACAGCCGCCCTTATCGCCAAAGCCCCGACGCCCGCATCGGACACCGAATTAGGATTACCCTGCTCGACCATGGCACGTAATACCGGGAAGGCCCGCACGGCACACCGCATGGTGTGCAGCGGCACTTCCGTAGCATAAAGCGTGGCACGTTCCATCGCCTCCGCACGCGCGGCCTTCTCTTCTGCCGTAGATTTTGGCATAGAGAACACAGCCATTATTCCGTTGAAGGCCGCTGTATCTTCATCCACAAGATGAATCAGCTCTTCCATTATGGAATGGCCTTCTTCCGCATAGCGCGCGAAATAATCCCAACGGTCGTCCCATCCCGGCTTGTGAGCCGACAAATTGGCGACCATTGTGCCCAAAGCCGCACCCAAGGCACCCATATATGCAGACACTGAGCCACCGCCGGGAGCCGGCGATTCGCTTGCCGTCTCTTCAGCGAATCCGTCACACGTCATATCGACAAGACGCTTCGACTTGTCGGCTATCATATATTCAATCACTTTTTCTTCCGGATTGAACGGACGCAAATCGTCGAGCCCCATCGACTTCACCGCTATCTTTATTATCTCGCTTTCCGCAATGCCCGCCGAACGGTGCTGCTTCTGCAAATAGTATTTCCCGGCATCAATCAGCACACGTTTCGGCACCATGCCGACTATTTCCGTACCAGTCACCCTGATTCCACGAGCGGCAGCTTTGCTGCACACTTCCTCGAATGCCATGTGCAACGGAGTGGCGTTGATATCGGTAATATTCATCGAGACCTGCGCGATGCCGTATTCCGAAATATACCATCCTATCGCTTTTGTACCCTTCAATGTGCCGGGAATCATCACCTCTTTGCCATTTTCGTCGAGCACCTTTTTCCCGGTAATGGGATTCCCTTCCCGCTTGACACGGCCGCGTTCCCTCACGTCGAACGCGATGGCATTGGCACGGCGGGTAGAAGTGGTATTGAGGTTGAAATTCACTGCAAGCAGGAAATCGCGCGCTCCAATCACCGATGCCCCGCTTTTGGCCACCGGCTCAGTAAAATCCGCCGGCCCGAAATCAGGTTTCATCACAGGATTTGCCAACTTGTTCTGCAAGCCCTCATATTCCCCTTCCCTCACGACAGCAAGATTACGGCGGTCAGGAGAAAAAGCCGCCGACTCATAACAATATACCGGGATTCCCAACTCATCGCCGACACGCTTTGCAAGCGCACGCGCATATTCAACGGTCTCTTCCATAGTTACCCCGGCAACCGGAACCAACGGGCACACGTCGGTGGCTCCCATCCGTGGATGCTCGCCGTGGTGCTGCCGCATGTCGATAAGTTCCTGAGCCTTGCCGATAGCTCTGAAAGCGGCCTCGCATACCTGCTCCGGCTCGCCGATGAATGTCACTACGGTGCGGTTCGTAGCCGCTCCCGGGTCAACGTCGAGTAAAGTCACGCCGTCCACTGATTTGATTTCATCTGTAATCTGGTTGATTACTGCCATATCGCGTCCTTCGCTAAAATTAGGCACGCATTCTATAAGTTTTTTCGCCATATATGGTATGTTTGTTTTACAGAAAAAGCGGCTTCCGGAACGCATCCGTTAGCCGCTTACAAAGTTATGATTTTGTTTGTCAAAAACAAACAAAACACACTGAATTATCACTGACAATCATCGGGCAATAATCCGGTAACTTTCTTTATCACATCGTCTGCCATACCTAATACTTTCATTTTTTTGGCAATCTCGACCTGCTTCGACTTTTCACCTTCGGCACGCCCTTCTTCGATACCAATGGCACGTCCTTCCTCCAAACCTTCAGCGTGGCCTTCGAACCGCCCCTCGTCGCGCTGTGTGAATATGTTGTCGTGAAGAATCACCAAGTCATCAACATGCTTGTAGTACGCCTTCAATTCAGATTTAGGCATTTTGGAAATCCTCAGATGCTCACGCACGCCTTCCAAGCCGGGAGCCGTCGCGTCGTCAGGCACTTCTCCTGTATTCAGATAATAAATCCATTCCTCCAACGGAGTTTTTGCGACCTCGTTAAAGCCATTGACCTTCAGGATGTAGTATTCAGGATAAAGGTCGCTCACGGCATCCACCTTGAATTTCTGACGCTGGAACGGCGACAGTTGCAGTATGTCGCCGGTATGAATTCCTCTGAATTCCGTTTTACCGTGATACACATAGTCTTTCCCTGCTCCCAATGGAAAATATACGATATTTATGCTGTAAACCTTACGCACATTCTCGTATCCCTCGCCACGGTTGATATATTCCGTCACAAGCTTTGACGCGCCGAAAAGCATCCTTTGGAAATATGCATATTCCGTATTATTCTGTACTTCTATCAAATACAACGTGCCCTCATTGTCTTCCGCAAGCATATCCACACGGTTGCTCTTGTCATAATACGACTCTTGATTGCTTTCGCTTTCCAAAAGGTTGCGTATCGTCATCTTTTTGCCGAGCAACGTAGTCAGAAACCCCTCGAGCACGCCAAAATTAGCCTTGTTGCGCAACAGGCGCTTCATTGCCCAATCAAACCGGATGTAAGTGTTTCCCTTTTCCATAGCAAATCGCTTTATGCAAAGATAGTGAAATTATGGTTTTTCGCAACTCTCCGCCAACAAATATACGTTAATTCTTCAAAATTACAGGAAACCAGAACTTCTTCATTTTCCGCTTATACCACGAATGGCAGCCGAACGGCAACCGCCCGTCATTCAACTCATAACAAAGTTTCGGATACTTGTCGAAACTGAACCTCAAAGCCTCCCGCCAGTCAGGATAACGGAATCCTAAACCGTGATTGTTGACTTCCACTCCGAAAAACACATCTTCATTAAATGTATGATGGTGTTTCGCCGTAAGAAACCTTTCCACAACCTGCCTCAACTCCGTAACAGCCCGGAGCATACTGTCCACCTTCCTCAACGAGAATCCGCCGTTTCCTACCTTATAGCGCGTAATCTGTCCGTTCGGACGGTGCGTCACGTCGCAATATTTCTTTTTCAGCCATGAAGTAAAACGGAATAGCGGGAATTTATAGACCGGACGCAACAACCATGGAGCGCCTATATAATCGTAACCCTTAGCGCACCAATAATCCAACTCGTCACGGAACACATATGCGTCCAATTGGTAAATCAATATGTATTCCGAATCCTGAAAACGGCGGTAAAATGCTTCCGACATCATAAGCCTGTTGTATGAACTGATACTTTCGAAACAACCGTCATCGAAAGACTCAAATTCAAGACACGGATATTTTTCCGACAATGGGCTCAAATCGAGAGAAACCGGTTTGACTACCACTATCCTGTGACTGCCAAGCACCTTGACAAGCCTCTCCATTGAGATCCGTTCGTATTCGGTCATATCCACACGGTATACCGGCACAACTATGCTCACCGTATGCGTTTTCATCGCCTGTTATCTATAAATTTCAACCTTACTTCCTGCCTACCGACTTCCAATTCCACTTCAGCTCCTTCGATAATAGGCAAATTCCTGTCGACATGGCCTACCGGGAAATTATAAGCAACCGGGAAATTATATCCGCTTACCATATCCTCTATCATGTCATACATGTCAGTATAGTCCTGACTTGCCTTGTATTCAGTGAATTGTCCGACTATCAACCCCTTGATTTGCTCTAACGTTCCGTTAAGCCGCAAAGTATAAAGCATACGCTCCACTTTGTAGATAGGCTCAGCCACATCCTCTATGAAAAGGATATTGCCTTTTTTCAACAGATTGTAGGGAGTAGAGACTATCCCTGACAAAACCGCAAGATTCCCGCCGGAAATCACTCCTTCCGCTTTCCCCTCACGATTGCGCGTGTTGCCTTGCACAAGATATTCCGGCAATCCTCCTGTAAGAATATCCCGAATCCTGCGGCTGCTCTCGCTGTCGGGCTGCTCCGCAAGGCATTTGCACATCGAGCCGTGCAAACTTGCCACACCGGCATAGAAAGAAGCGGCGTGAAGCACAGAAATATCACTGAACCCTATCAGCCATTTAGGGTCGTTCTTCCACATATTCAACTGGAAATATTCAAGCAACTGCACTGTGCCATAACCGCCGCGGCTGCACAGCACAGCCCTTACATCCTCATCTTCAAAGGCTCTCTTGAAATCACGCAGGCGCTGGTCGACGGAACCGCTGAAAGAACCGTATTCTCCCTTACAGAATTCCCCTAACACAGGCCTGAAGCCCCACGATTCAATAGTACGGCATGCGCCGTCGATAAGAGCGCCGTCGATTTTACTTGCCGGAGACACTATCGCGATAGAATCCCCATTTTCTAACGATTTAGGATATATCATATCAATTAACCTGTACTTTTATTCCTTTTTCTCTGAAACGCATGGCAATACGGTTCAATTCATCAAGCTCCACCTTATGCAAATCGGCTTCCGGAGTCGGGCGGTCTATCGAATAAAGCATCACTTCCAAAGGCTGTATTTCCAAATAAGCGGAAAGCAATGCCTCGATTTCCTCGTCCGTGGTATTGTCTATCCGCTCTCCGGCATGGCTCCCGCGCAGCATCATAGTCTGTATTATGCATTGACCGGAAAATTGCTTAAGCGACTCTACCACCCGCTTTACACAAAAATCAGGGTTCGCCGGGCGGTCAATCAGCCTTACAGTGGAATCGATTGCAGAATCAAGCTTCAATATATTGTTGTCCACTTTCTTAAGAGCGTCAGCCACTGCTTTCCGCCCTATCATCGTGGAATTTGACAAGACACTGATTTTCACATCAGGATAATATTTATCCCTCAATGCTATGACATCATCTACCACACCGCCGAAATCAGGATGCAACGTCGGCTCTCCATTTCCAGAGAATGTTATTACATCGAGCCTGTCGCCGGATGCTTTCATCGCCGAAAGTTTCTCCTTAAGGCAGTCCCTCACTTCCTCACGGCTGCTTATCCCGGCATTCCCTGCCCCTTGCGAATTATATCCGGCCTCGCAATACAGGCAGTCGAACGAGCATATTTTGCCGTCATTAGGCATAAGGTTTATTCCAAGCGACGTGCCGAGCCTACGGCTGTGTATCGGACCGAAAACCGTTTCATGAAACAATATTGTAACCATGATTTTAAAACAATTGCAGACAAAATTACCATCAATTCCGCAATTACCAAAATCATACGAAGCCTTGTCATCACCAAGCGTCAAAAAGCCACCGCATTCCATAAGCTATGTTCCGTGCAAAAACACTCCCGGCTTTTCCCGACGCAAACATAAAGGACTGACTTATTTATATTTTTACTAATTTTGCAGAACCAAATTTCCTTGAATGAAAATTTCTGAGCTATGTGACTTGTTCGACACTCCGTCGCGACGCAAAGCCATCGACGGACTTGCCGGGAACAAAAAGATAAAACGGGCCGCAATCGACGGACTTGCCGGCTCATCTCCGGCTATGCTGTTCTCCCGCCTGCCGGAAAAGCACTCCCCTTATCTGATTGTAGCCAACGACCTTGACGAGGCCGGCTATATGTACAACGACCTTTGCCGCATCAACGGCGACAAGGACGTACTGCTGTTCCCTTCCGGTTATAAACGCGATATAAAATACGGACAGGAAGACCCTCCATCACAAATTCTCAGAGCGGAAGTGCTCAACCGCTGGGACGACAAGCATTTGCGCTGGGTGGTGACCTACCCGGAAGCCCTCGCCGAAAAAGTAGCGTCGAAAGAAAAAATCAAATCGGAAACTTTGCAGTTCACAAAAGGCGGCACCGCTGATATGACAGACACCGCCCAAAAATTGCGAGAATACGGATTCAACGAAGTAGACTATGTGTATGAGCCCGGGCAATTCGCCATCCGCGGCTCCATCCTCGACATTTTCTCATTCGCCAACGAGCTGCCTTACCGCATCGACTTTTTCGGCGACGACATAGAGAGCATCCGCACATTCAACATAGAGACGCAACTGTCGGAACAGCAAATCGACAGCATTTGCGTAGTCAACAACATCAGCGGGCATTCAGCCGGTGCAGAATCTTTGCTTTCATTCATCGGCAACAAGACAATAGTGTTGCTGCACGACCGCGAATGGCTGCTTTCACGAATAAAGGCAATAGCATCGGAAACCATTTCCGAAAGTACGGTAATTGCAAAAGAAGGCGATGCCAACGCAATGCTCAACATTGTCGACCCGGAAGCATTCGCCGAATCGCTCGAATCATTCAGACAGATACACTACGGAATGAACAACACCGGAAAGTACGATGCAAGAATCAGCTTCAACTGCGCCTTGCAAGGTGTTTTCCACAAGAATTTCGACATAATCAGCGAATCGTTCAAGGAACTCGAGAAAGAAGGTTACAAAATCTACATACTCTCCGACAACGAGCCGCAGTTCGAACGTCTGCGCATGATATTCAACGACCGTGGCGACCTGATACCTTTCGAGCCGGTGCTCAACACCGTGCACGAGGGATTCGTGGACCACGACCTGAAAATATGCGTGTTCACCGACCACCAGATATTCGAACGCTTCCACAAATACACGCTGAAAAGCGACCGTGTGCGTTCCGGCAAGCTCGCCCTTTCATTGAAAGAGCTGTCGCAGATTGAAGTGGGCGACTATATAGTACACGTCGACCACGGAGTGGGAAAATTCGGAGGACTGGTACGCACCAATGTCAACGGCAAGATGCAGGAGATGATAAAGCTCACCTACCTGAACGACGACAAGATATTCGTGTCGATACATTCGCTCCACAAACTCGCAAAATACCGCGGGAAGGAAGGCGTAGAGCCACGCCTCAACAAGCTCGGCTCCGGAGCGTGGAACAAGATGAAGGAACGCACCAAGAGCAAGCTGAAAGACATCGCCCGCGACCTGATACGCCTCTACGCCGCACGCCGCGACGAAAAGGGCTTTGCGTTCTCGCCCGACGGCTACCTGCAACAGGAACTTGAGGCATCGTTCATCTATGAGGACACTCCCGACCAATTGAAAGCCACACAGGCCGTGAAAACCGATATGGAAAGCGACCGCCCTATGGACCGCCTGATTTGCGGCGATGTAGGCTTTGGCAAGACTGAAGTAGCGATACGCGCGGCTTTCAAAGCTGCCACCGACGGCAAGCAGACCGCCGTGCTCGTACCGACGACAGTGCTGGCCTTCCAACATTTCACCACATTCTCGGCACGCCTGAAAGAATTCCCTGTCAGGGTCGATTATCTGACCCGCGCACGGAAGCCGAAAGAAGTTAAATCCATACTTGCCGACCTTGCAGCCGGAAAAATCGACATAATCATCGGCACGCACAAACTTATTGGCAAAGGAGTGAAATTCAAAGACCTTGGATTGCTCGTAATCGATGAGGAACAGAAGTTCGGCGTAGGCGTGAAAGAGAAGCTGAAGCAAATGAAAGTGAACGTCGATACGCTCACGATGTCGGCAACACCGATACCGCGCACCCTGCAATTCTCGCTTATGGGAGCGCGCGACCTCAGCACAATCAACACTCCGCCGCCAAACCGCTACCCGATACTCACAACCGTGGCTGCCCTCGACGACGACATACTGCGCGAAGCCGTCAACTTCGAGCTGGCGCGTGGCGGACAAGTTTTCCTTGTCAACAACCGGATAGAGCAGCTTTTCGACCTCGAGTCGCGCATACGCAAGCTCGTCCCCGACGCGCGTACCGTAGTGGGACACGGACAGATGCCTTCCGACAAATTGGAGCAGACGATAATCGACTTCGCCGCACACAAGTACGACGTGCTGCTGGCCACTACAATCATCGAGTCGGGCATCGATATGCCTAATGTCAACACAATAATAATCAACAACGCCCAGAATTTCGGACTGAGCGAGCTGCACCAATTGCGCGGCCGCGTGGGACGTAGCAACAAGAAGGCGTTCTGCTATCTGCTCGTGCCGCCCGGCCTGCCGCTGTCGCCGGTGTCGCGCCGGAGGCTTCAGGCCATAGAAAGCTTCTCCGACCTCGGCAGCGGAATCCACATAGCGATGCAGGACCTCGACATACGCGGCGCAGGCAACCTGCTCGGTGCGGAGCAAAGCGGATTCATCGCCGACCTCGGCTACGAGACCTACCAGAAAATTCTGAAAGAAGCCGTGCTGGAACTGAAAACGGAAGAGTTCTCCGAAACTTTCGCCGACGAACAGCAGGATGACAAGTCGTATGCATCGGACTGCACAATCGAGAGCGACCTCGAAATATTGTTCCCTGCCACATTCGTTCCGCAGGAAAGCGAGCGCATATTGCTGTATCAGGAACTCGACAATATGGAGAGGCAGGAAGACGTGGAAGCGTTCTGCAAGCGCATAGAGGACCGTTTCGGCAAAATCCCGCACGAGGCGATGGAACTGATTCTCGTGGTGACGCTGCGCCGCATCGCACGGACACTCGGCATAGAGAAAATAGTGCTGAAACAAGGCAAAATGCACCTGTACTTCGTGTCGGGCGACAACATAGCCTACTACCAGTCGCCGGCATTCGGGCGCATCCTGCATTTCCTTCAGGACAACCCGCGCCGCTGCCAGTTGCGCGACAACAACGGCAAGCGGTCGATGCTCGTGGCAAACGTTCCGGCCGTACACGATGCCGTCGACATCCTAAAACGCATCACAGAACTGCAGCCGTCATAGGCCAAGCTACCGGCATCAGGAATAACCGGTATTGACAGGAATAAAATATTTTTGTTTTCCATTTGTTTATTTCAAGGTTATCAGTATATTTGCAACAATGATAACTACGTGAATATCAGACAGAAGATACTTTTTGCTCCAAATGCGCCTATCCTGCATTTAGACGCTACCATCTTGCTGATTTTCGCTATTATCTGGACTAAACATAAAAACCAAGAATATGGCAAAAAAGATTCTTCTTTTGACTGTCGCCCTGCTGTTGGGCGTATGCCTCGCCCCTGCCAAGGACAATTCGGGCGATTAGCTTAATTATGAAATCGAAGGTGCCGGAACAGGCGCTCAAGGTTCGTATCTTGTGAAAGTGTGGGGATTGACAAGCAAAAACAATCCCGGCGACGACTATCTTTGTAAATGCGCCGTGCATGGCGTGCTTTTCCGCGGATTTTCCAATAAGGAATTGCGCCAGTCGCAACGCCCGCTGGCAGGTTCTGCCCTTGTAGAGCAGCAACACGCCGACTTTTTCAAGGACTTTTTCAGCGACGGAGGCTCTTATAAGAATTATGCCACAATGGTAAGCGCCAACCGCGAAGTGGTGAAGATTGCCAAGAAGAAATACAAGGTAGGCGCAGTGGTCACAGTCAACAAAGAGCAGTTGCTCAAGGATTTGCAAGCAGCAGGTGTGGTTAGAGGACTTACAACAGGATTCTGATATGAGACGGTTGATTTTTATTATTGCCGCGGTTGCGGCTTGCTTCGCGGCAACAGCCCAAGTGCAGGGCAATTATGATTACATCCTTTTGAACAACGGCACGGTGGTGCGCGGCATTGTGGTGGGCGATGCTTCAGGCCTTACGATAACGGTGCAGACCCCGTCGGGGGAGTTTCTGACATACCAGAAATCGGAAATCAATAAAATTTCCCGCGAAAATCCGGCTGATTCGTTGAAACAGGGCAAGACTACCTATTCTGAGTATTACCAGTATGAAAAAGGGTTCTGGTTCGGCTTCGACCTCTATGGCGGCATATCCACCAATATAGGCGGCAGCAACGGAGGATTGACGGAACTTGATTTCACGGCAGGATACCGCTTTAATGAATACGTGCGTGTCGGTGCGGGCATAGGCGCGCGCTACTATATCAACAACGGCAACATCCGTGGACGTAGCGTGGAATGGTCGTTCCCTATCTATGCCAATGTCAGGGGCAACATCCTTCCCTCTTATGAGCGCAGGGTAGTGCCGTATTATTCTTTTTCTGTAGGAGGCGCTTTGCGCGACGGCGTATTGGTCCGTCCGACAATCGGCGCGCGTTTCGGCGATTTCAAGCGTTCGGCTTTCCTTCTTGGTCTGTCGTATGTCGGCCAGTCACTGAAGCGTCCGGGTGGCAACGGCGACAAGTTCCAGTCGTTTGTGGCGTTGAGCGTAGGTTATGAATTCTAACACTTGTGATATTATGAAAAAATATGGTATTTTTATTGCGGCTTTTTTGCTGCTCGTGTCGGTGTCTTCCTGCCGTAAAGATACGGTCATAAGTTCACAGGGCGCATTTTATTCGTTCGAGACGGAATGCCTTGGCACGGAGCTCGACGGCTCGCAGACAGTGCGTGCATGGGGTGCCGGAAGCAATAAGGCCGACGCTGTGGAACAGGCAAGGAAAAACGCCCTGCGCGACGTAATTTTCAAAGGTATCACGGCCGGAAGCTCCGGTTGCTCGTCGCGTCCGCTGATTCTTGAAGTCAACGCTCAGGAGAAATATGAGTTCTATTTCAACAAGTTTTTTGCAGACGGCGGAGAATATGAGAAATACGCCACGAGCGAGGACGAGAACAAGACATCACGCATCAAGGCCAAGAACTCCACACAGACCAACTACGGAGTTGTCGTTCGTGTGAAACGCGCCGAGTTGCGCCAACGTCTGATTGACGACAATATAATCAAGCCCTAACAAAAAAACGAAGAATAACTATGAAGAAATATATTTTTTTGATGGCGGCTCTCATTATGCCGCTGCTTATGGAAGGGCAGGCAAAAAAGCCTACCATCATGGTAGTCCCGGCTGACGTGTGGTGCTCGGAAAACGGATATATGACCACCTACGACAATCAGGGCGACGAGGTCTCAGTGCCCGATTATGAAAAGGCGGTGCAAAACGATATGGACCTTGTCAACGCCATAACCAAGATAGGCGAGCTGATGGCGGAACGCGGACTTCCTCTGAAAGATCTCGCTTCTACAGTACGCTCTATCCGCCAGTCGTCGGCTGAATACGAGATGACCGTGAGCCGCTCTTCCGGCTCTTCGCTTGCAGAGTCGCCGTTGGACAAGTTGCTGAACCGCGCCAAAGCCGATATTCTTGTTGAGCTTGCGTGGAAAATCAACACTGTCGGGCCGAAGCAGTCGGTCACCTACACTTTGCGCGGAATAGACGCCTACACCAACAAGCAGGTGGCTGCGGCGCAAGGCACCGGTGCCCCTTCTTTCTCTGCGGAAATACCAGTGTTGATAGAAGAGGCAACGCTTGAGAAGATGGACGGTTTCATAGCGCAATTGCAAGCGCATTTCGACGACCTTCTGGCCAACGGCCGCGAAGTGAACGTGAATATCCGGGTGTTTGACAACGGAAGCGGAATGAGCCTTGAGGACGAGTATGACGGATATGAGCTCATCGACATAATAGACGACTGGATGGCTCAGAACACCGTGCAACACCGTTACAGCCTTACCGACGCGACGGAAAACATGATGCGCTTCGAACAGGTGCGCATACCTCTCTACCGCGAGAACGGCATGCCGATGGACACCCGCCGTTTCGTCACGGAGTTGCGCCGCTATCTGAGCAAAGAGCCTTTCAATATCACTTCAAAAGTCCTCACCAAAGGGTTGGGACGCGCCGACCTTGTGCTTGGCGAAAAATAAACGATAAAAACATAGAACTATGACGCTGAGAAATAAAATAAAATATGTGTTTGCGTTGTTGGCGGCCGGTACCGTGATGCAGGCGGCGGCCGATGATTGTGAGATACATCTGATGACATGCCCGGTGGAGCAGCTGTCGGAAATCCCTGCTGAAATCAACGAGCAGCTTATGACACGTTTCTCGTCTGCCCTGGCTTCTGCCGATGTTGCGGCCGGTCCGGATTTCAGCCAATTTTTCCTTACCGGCAAGTTCTCCGACATTTATAAGAGCGTAGTGCCCGGCCCGCCGAAACAGAATGCCTTGCACACCACGCTGACCGTCTATGTGGGCGACATAATCAACCAGACGGTTTATGCCACTTGCACGTTTGATTTGCGCGGCGTAGGGACAAGCGAGCAGCGCGCCTACATCAACGCATTGTCGCAACTCAACGGCTCGAACAAGAAACTTGCGGAGTTTATCGACGGGGCAAGAACCAAAATAATTAAATATTACGACAATAATTACCGTAACATTCTAAGCAAGGCTAAACTGGCCGCGTCGATGCGCAACTATGAAGAAGCGATGATGTATGCCACTTCGATACCGGAATGCTCTGTGGGCTATCCGGAGGCAATGAACGACATACTCGAATATTATATGGCATATATCGATTACGAAGGACAGCAGTTGCTCACCGCAGCCCGCGCGGCATGGGCCGAAAGCCCTGACAAGGAGGGGGCTGTCCGCGCCCACAGCTATCTGCTGCAAATCGACCCTGCCGCTGCATGCTATCCTGATGCCGTTTCGCTGATGAACGACATAAAAAAGGTGGTGAAAGAAAATTGGGATTTCGAGAATAAGGAGAAATACCACGATGCCGTCGACATGCGCAACCGCATGATTGAGGCGGCGCGCGCCGTTGGAGTGGCATACGGCAACGGTCAGCAGCCTACTACCACCAACCTGATGTGGCTACGGTAAGTTTTTGAAAGTTGAATGCTGGAAAATTATAGTATGTGGCATGTCTTCGTGTTTTTCATTCAGTAGGCACGAAGATATGCTGCTATTTATAAAAGGGAAAATAAATATTATTTTATGAATACAAAGACAGTTTTATTGTTTGCCGTTTCTTTATGCTGCTCTTTTGCAGCATTTGCGGAGCTGATGCCCGACCAAAACGAGAAAGGCAAATACGGCTATCTGAACGACGACGGTTCGGTGGCTATCAAGTATGCCTACGACGACGCTACGGCTTTTGTCGACGGACGCGCCAAAGTGCGCAAAGGCAACAAATGGGGATATATCGACGAAACCGGCTTGGAGGTGATTAAAATCAAATATTCCGAAATCGGCGAGTGGAAAAACGGCGTGGCTAAGGTGGCTGTCGGGGGAAAGACGGAGGATGGCGACCTGACCGGCGCAAAATGGGGATTTATCGACAAAAACGGCATTGATGTAATAAAGCCGGAATACGAGCGCATCGGACGCTTCGAGGACGGAATGGCCTTGATTGAGAAAGGCGGGAAATATGGCTATATGAATGACTCTTACAGGATTGTGATTCCTTGTAAATATTTCTCCGTAGGCTCGTTTGACGCTAACGGCCATGTGTGGGTAAACGAAGGCGGCTCGATCGACAAAAACACCGGCGCGGTGAAAGACGGAAAATTCGGAGTGTTCGACCGCACAGGCAAGGCAATCGTCCCGGTGCAGTATAAGCTGATTGGCAAATATCTGACAGACAAGGCTATCGACGAATTCAATCTTTCACTTTGCACCGCCGACCGCTATAATGCATCTGCTTTTGAAGACGCGCTCAGGAAAGAGATTTCAGTCAAATATGTCAAAATGTATTCCGGAGCTTATCGCCAACTATATTTTGGCAATGTGGCCTATTACGAAGTGGTCAGGGCTATTTCAAACGCGAGGAATCATAAGACTTACAATCTGTATCGTAAAGTTATGGGCGAGCCGGTGCGCCACACGGCGTTTCGCGGATTCTCGGAGTTGATGGCAAAAAACTATCGGTTTGAGCTTTGTTCCAAGTTACCGGAATCGGAAAGCCCTTATTATTGGGTGTCGGAAAACGACAAGGGAGAGAAAGCCGGTTTGTATGATTTTAACGGAAGTTTAGTACTTAAGCCGGGTGAATACCAATGCGTGGGCAAGCCTTCCGACAGCGTAGTAATTGTGGCCGATGATTTCGGGAAAAAGAAAACCAAAATCAATTATATCAATCTGAGGACAGGTGCGAAAGTCTTTCAGATAGATCAGGAAGTGAATCTGCAAAATGACAAAGGGAATTTTTACGACATGTTCTATGATTATGATAACGGATTTATAGAATTGTCGATTGCCGGAAAATGTTATTTGTTTGATAAGAACGGCCAAAAAGTGTCCGACGCTTACGACATCATAGGCGATTTCTACGAAGGGAAAGCCATAGCAGGGAAAGACGGCAAGTATGGTTTGATTGGTTTGTCGGGCAAGGTGGACGTGGCGTTAGACTATGAGATGCTCTGGATGCCGTGGGAATCCGATGTGCCAGACGGACTCATCACTGCCAAGAAAAACGGATTGTACGGTTACATAAATTCATCGGGAATGGAAGTAATTCCTATAAAATACCGCAGTGTGTACCATTACTCCAAAGGGCTTTGCAAGGTGCTCGACAAAGGCGGCTGGGGACTGCTCGACCGCAACAACAAAGTGGTGCTTGACTGCAAATGGGAAGATGTATATTATCCGGAAAGCAAGGATGCGCGCTACGTATGGGTAATGGATACCGATTCGCTCTACTACAATTTCGACCGCGAGGCGGGGAAAATCATAAGCAGAGGATATGCTTCTGTGCTCAACTTCAACGAGCAAGGTGTAGCCCGTGTCAACGCCTATGACCCGGACGCTCCCAATAATTTAGGACGTTTGGGATATATAAATCTCAAGGACGAGGTTATTGTGCCGTTCGTGTTCAAGAGACTGAAAGATGTGGATGAAGCCTACGAGAAAATGCTTGCCGACGGCAAGGAGCGTCTTGACGAAACCGATGCCTACCGCTACGGCATCTATGTGGGGACAGACCGCAACAAATATAAACTGACTGACGACATACCGTCGGAATTGTGGGACTATTAATTAATACGGAAAGATTATGTTCAAGTTATATAAATATGTGCTGCCGTTAGTGATTCTTGGCATTTCCACCGGTGCGGCGGCGAAAGATTTGGAGAAGGACGACATCGAGTATCGCCGCAGTTCGCTCTACAGTCTGCTCGTTACGCATACAGAGCAGAAATTCAGCCCGGAAATCACGGAGGAGTATCTGAAACTTCCCGTTCCCGACAAGTACAACGATATGAACCTTAGCGTAAGGGTGCTTTCGGTCGACAACAAGGGTGACTATGACGCAAGGATAGCCGACTTCCTCGAGCGTGAGCAGGTGGCAAGCCGCCTTGTGGCAAAATGGTTCAACCGCGACATCCTCACCGGCCGATGCGATATGGATTTGGTAAAGGAACGCGGGCTTTACGACGCTTCGGAATTCGACAAGGAACTTGCAGCCCGCTCGGCACGCGGGACAGCCATGCTTGAGGATGCCGGAGAGGACTTGATAGGCAACACTTTCGTGCTTGTCAACGAAATCAATTATATCGACAAAGGCAAACGCAGCCGCAATTGGGGCATGGCTTTGCAAATGCTCGGAGCGGTGGCAGGTGCCGCTACGGGAATAGACGCCGTGACAGACCTTGGCGAGTCGCTCAACGATATGGTCTCGACAATCAAGGGATTCCGTGTGAAAATCAACACCCGCCTCTACCAATTGGTTTGGGACGAGGAAGTGGCAAACGATTTCTATCGCAACTACTATCAAGCGGAGGCCGACCCTTCCGCAGCCAAGGCGTTTGAGGAGGCGCGCGGAAAATTCAAGCTGAAATATGTCGGGAAAGTGTCGTCGTCCGGACAGAAGTCATCGTTCCTCGGCATAAGCGAGGAAGAACCTGAGCTGATGATACGCAAGGCCTGCCAGCGCGCGCTCGACGAGAACGTGGCCGACTTGCAGAAGAAGTACGAGCAGTTCAAGATAAAGGCTCCTATTGTGAGCGTAGAACCTGAAATCAAAGTGCAGATAGGCTTGAAGGAAGGAATTTCAGAAGATTCGAAATTCGAGGTGCTCGAAGCGCAGGAAAAGGACGGACGTGTCGTCTACAAGCGTGTCGGCACGGTGCGTCCTGTCAAAGGAAAAATCTGGGACAACCGCTTCATGGCCGTCGAAGAGCAGGCCTATGGCGCGGATTTCGGAGCGACAACGTTCAAGAAAGAGAGCGGCGGCGACTTCTATCCCGGACTCCTTATCCGAGAAATAAAATAGCATCATCCCCGCTTTTGAATGCCTATGGCTTCCTTCGTCCTACATAAACACGGAGGAAGCCATTTCCGCATATTTAACAACCGTATGCAACTTTATCAGCTAAATCGAATGAAACCATTTGAATCGTCTGCAATTTTGAGTAAATTTGCGAATACAGAAGAATTTATAATTCCAAATTACCACGATATGAAACCGTTTTTCAAAACACTGCTCATAGGATTGCTATTCCTGCTATGCCTTCCTTCCGCTGCATCGGCGGGAGTAGTGGTTGCAAGAGGCTCATATTCCGACGGCATCATTCATGACCCTACCCATACATACGATGCATTCCTCGAATTTGTAAAGACCAATCCAGAAACTAAAGAAGGTCAAGCAGATTCTGTATTTGTATATTACACACGGAGACTAAGCGGCTCTAAGAACATAAATGGCAAAAAAGTCAATTACACATACACGCAACTGCGCTCAGTATGGATTGACACTCTATTGATAATGAACACATTGACTAAATATAACGTAATGCGCGACGGTGTGCTGATTGGCGATTCCATAAAAATCGAATCAAGATATGCCATAAAAGGCAAGTGGATGCTTATGGAATTTGACTACAAATACTCCGACGGCACACCGATGGACGAACCTACATACAAGCGTACAGCTTATGATTATATCGTGATTTCCAAGCCATTCTTTGACGATTTACGCATAACGGGAGCGGATGAATGGAAAGTTGTCGAGACCAATAGAGAAGAAGAAAATCTGTTCTTCGACACCATAAACACTGTGGGTCCCGACAGTTGCTTCACCTATCCGCTCGGTCAGTCGAGAAAAGTAAGAGTGTATGTAGCGGCAGATTCCATGACAGTTTCCATCCTTGAAAAAGCAAGAATCGCAGAACAATATGTATTCAGCACGAAAGGATACAAGTCCGGCGAGGGAAATGTAGTCTATAATTATGATGACAATAACAAATTCCGTTGGAATATGGCCATCTACCCCATCAATTCCGACAACCGCCGTATGCTTTTCTACAAATCTTCTGCCGGCTGCATGCTAGCAATATGCGACAAAAAGGGCAACATAATCTGGGAAAGCAGCATTTCCACCGATTTTGAGAGGTGTATTAATTTGGCAAAAGTGCGCAACATCCTGAAAGAATCTGCCAGCTTTGACAGCTTGTTCTGGATGTTTTAAACGCCCCATCGCACCCACAAAGGCTTTTCTATGTGAAAAGGCAATGACATGGGACATAAAAGCTGTCCGCAATGGCTGTTTTTATGGACGTAGGCAATTTTATAGCTAAAAACAGCATACCTTATACAAAATTCACTACCTTTGTAGAACAAGTATATTCACATTTTAAATCATACATTATGTCTTTTCCTATAATGACAGCAGAACAAGCCGCCGAATTCGTCCGCAACGGCGATACTGTAGCCTTCTCAGGCTTCACGGCGGCAGGTACACCGAAAGTGGTGGCACCGGCAATAGCGGCCAAGGCACGGAAAGAGCATGAGGCCGGAAAGGAATTCAAAATAAACGTGTTTACCGGCGCATCGACCAACGACTACATCGACGGCGAGCTGAGCCGTGCAAAAGCGGTCAATGTCCGCACTCCTTACCAATCGTGCAAAGACACGCGCAACGCGCTCAACAACCACGAAATCCATTACTTCGACCTTCATCTGTCGCAGCTTGCGCAGAATATGCGCTACGGCTTTTTCGGCAAAGTCGACTTTGCAATAATCGAGGCAGCCGAAGTAAACGATGACGGAGAAATACTGCTCGGAGCCGGAATCGGCAATATTCCTACCTTCGCGCATCTTGCCGACAAGATAATAATAGAGCTCAACGAGCATATCCCGGCGGCTATCCGCGGCTTGCACGACATCTACGTGCCCGCCGACCCTCCATACCGCCGCGAGATACCTATCTATAAGCCGTCCGACCGTATCGGTTCGACAGTCCTTAAGGTTGACCCGAAAAAAATCATAGGCGTAGTGCATTCATCGAGCAGCGACCATGTGCACGGATTCGCGCCAATCGACGAGACAACGATGCGCATCGGCGAGAACGTGTGCAAGTTCCTTGCCGGAGAACTCCGTGCCGGACGCATACCGAAAGGATTCCTGCCGTTGCAGTCGGGAGTGGGCAACATAGCCAACGCCGTGCTCCACGGATTGGAGACAAGCTCAGAAATCCCGCAATTCGAAATGTACACCGAAGTGATTCAAGACGCGGTAATCGACCTGATGGAGAAAGGCAAATGCCGCTTCGCCAGCACCTGCGCGCTGACATTCTCCGACGAGACAATGGACCGCTTCTTCGGCAACATCGGATTCTTCCGCGACAAGGTGCTCATCCGTCCGGGAGAAATATCCAACAATCCGGAAATCATACGCCGCCTCGGCCTCATCACCATGAACACAGCTCTTGAAGCTGACATTTTCGGTAATGTCAACTCCACGCATGTGACAGGCACGAAGATGATGAACGGAATCGGCGGTTCAGGCGACTTCACACGCAACGCCTATATTTCGATTTTCAGCTGCCCGTCAATAACCAAGGAAGGAAAAATCAGCACCATCGTACCGATGGTTTCCCACCTCGACCACAGCGAGCATTCAGTGGCCGTGCTGATTACCGACCAAGGCATCGCAGACCTCCGCGGAAAAGACCCGGAAGAAAAGGCGCACCTCATCATCGAGAATTGCGCGCATCCGGCATACCGCCAGTTGCTGCGCGACTATCTGAAGCTCGGCAAGGGCGGACATACGCCGCACTGTCTGCGCGCCGCTTTCGGATTCCACGAGGAGTTCATGAAGTCGGGCGACATGTCGAAGACCGACTGGTCGGCTTACTGCTGATAAAAAAGCGACACAACATATAGCCGTCGCTGCTGGCAGTGGCGGCTATTTTTATTTATATAATTAATACTACCTAATTAATATCAGCACGCTTTTCGCGCTCCTCACGCACGAGCAGCAACAATTCTTCTTTCACGATTCCCGGCAATTCTATCCCGCGCAACTGCAACGACCGTGCCCAGCCGGCTATGTCATCGGGCAACAGCGTGAGAAGCACGTCGCGGAACTGCTCTATCTGCTCGTCAGTATAAGCGTCGGGCGCAATGCCGGCATACTCGTCCAGATCTTCGTCGTCGTAATAGACGATTTCTGTCGAAACACCTCGCAGCAATGAATCTTTCTCACACGTGATGTGCATCCCGCAGCACCCGGATTCCTCCTGTTGTCCCGCTTCTTCATTGCCAGCATCAAGTTGCGGTGAAGGATTCCTACGTTCGCGAGCCTCGCCTATGCGGTGGAAAACATACAATATCACACCTGCCGCCACTGTAACCGCCAATATTATCAACGCACCTTTCATAGCCTTTCCTCCATTCTGAATCCTGCTTGCCGTAAATCGTCCCAAAATCCCGGATACGACTTGCTCACCACCCCGGCATCCTCGATAACCAAACCCGGAAACCGCACTGCCGCCGGAGCAAATGCCATAGCCATACGGTGGTCCTTATATGTGGCTATTTGCGGGCAGGCCACATAATCGCCCTTTGCGCCATCCCACTGCAAGGCATCACGGTCGCCGGAAGCGGCATGCAAGCGGTAGCCCAACTTATCCAGTTCTGTCTGCAAGGCCAAAAAGCGGTCGGTCTCCTTTATCCGCAACGTGCGCAATCCGCTTATGCGGAACTTAACGCCAAGCAGACAAGCCGTAACCACGATGGTCTGCGCCAAGTCGGGACAATCGGAAAGGTCAAGTTGCAAATCCCCAGCAAGCAGCGACCTGTCATAGCCAAGAACGGCATCCCCGCCGTCGAATCGCGTCGTAACGCCGAAATTGCGGAAATATTCCGCCACACGGCTGTCGCCCTGCAGACTATCTTTACAAAGTCCTTTCAGACGCACTTCCAATTCAGGAACGAGAGCCTTAATCTCATACCAATAGCTTGCCGCCGACCAGTCGCTCTCCACAGTCATTTCCACTTTGCGATAACCACCTTCTGCAACCCTGACGAAATTGCCGCCAGTCTCCACTTCCGCGCCGCATTGCCGCATAATAGAAGCGGTCATCTCCATGTAAGGGCGAGAGATGAATCCGGTCGGAGAGACGAGTGAAAGTCCGCCGGTGACGTATGGACCTATCATCATTAAAGCTGATATATATTGTGAGCTTATGTCGCCTCTTATCTGAATCTCACGACCTTGTGAGGACAACTTTTTCCCAAGAATATGCAACGGCAGGCAACCGCTGCCGTCTCCACCCGGAGGAATAACATGAGTTATCGTCGCCCCAAGTCTGAATAAAACGCCAGTGAGCTCAACTATCGGGCGTTGGCGCATTCTCTGCGACCCGTCGAGCATCACGTCACTGCCATTCTGCGAAGCGAAAAACGCTGTAAGGAAACGTGTAGCTGTTCCTGCCGCGCCGGTGTCGACATCTATCGTCCATCGTTTGTCGGAATTACGGTAACGGCGTAGTGCGTCGCGCATCGCCACCGTGTCGTCGCACTCCGCGAGGTTGCACAGCACGCTCCCGCCGCCCGACAAAGCGTCAATCATCAGCAACCGGTTGCTGATGCTCTTCGACGCCGGCAACCGCACTTCCGCTTTATCACCGGTCTGTTCGTTGTATATGCAGTAGTCCATTTTCCAGATTTTTATTACCGCAAATTTAAACAAATCGGAAACAACAATCCAACTAAAAAGAAAACTTGATAACCCTTAAATGAACGCATAAAAGAATTCAATCCGCTATACAAGGCACTTAATAAAACCATTCCTGAAGAAATCACACAATTGACATTTTCCTAGATTACGCAATTTGAAAGGACAAAGGAATAGCCCAAATTGGATGTATATTTGTCAAACAAGTATCCATCCAATCTTCTGCTTTAACATATGTCATTGGACTACACTATCTCTGTCTGAAAGCAAGGATGGCGTGTACCGAAAGATAAAGTCCACTCGGGTGTCTCCCTCTGTTTGCGAAGCGGAGCGTAGCAAATAGGGGAGGACACTTCAGAACACACGGCAGTCTGTCAAACATCTAAGGATTTAGGGTTAACCAAAAATCTAATGGACGATTTGAGTTAAAACAAATCGGACGGATTGGTACACAAAAACTCCTCAATTGAAATTCCGTCAGTTCCCACTATGAAAGAGGCTGACGGATGAAATTTACTCCGGAACACATCCATTCCGCTGTTTGAGGAATCTTTTCCACTTTTCACCTCGACAGCTACCACCTTGCTTCCCTTTTGCAATACATAGTCAACCTCCATGCTGTTTTCATTCCAATAATATAAATCGTAATCCTCTGTATATGACTTATTCAGCAAATGTGTTCCAACGGCCGACTCAAAAAACCTGCCCCAAAGTTTCCCGTCCGTAAGCGCTTCACTAAACGTCTGCTCACATTGCGCACTCAACAAGGCGTTATTAAAAACCTGAAACTTGGGCTTTGAAGAACGCTTGCGGATAATATCACCGGAATATTTTTCCAATCCGCACAACAGCCCTGCTGTCTCCAACAGAGACAAATAATTACTCAACGTTGTTATATTTCCTTTCTCCATCAATTCCCCCTGTATTTTTGTCAATGACAATATTTGTGCGGAATATGAGCATCCTATCTCAAACAACCGGCGCAATAATACCGGTTTATCGACTCTTGTCAACATTAATATGTCTTTCGAAAGACTAGTGTCGATAAGAGAATTCTTGACATAGCGTTTCCAACGCGTCTCATCTGAAATCAGAGAAGCAGCACCCGGATACCCCCCAAACCAAATATACTCATTCAGCGACAAGCCAAAAGCGTCATACATTTCCTTATATGACCAATGGTCTATATATACTGCCTCAAAACGACCTGACAACGACTCTGTCAAACCCTGTTGAATCAAAAGTGAAGAAGACCCTAATATCACCAATTTTATTGGAATATCATTAAAAGAATCCATATCCCACTCTTTTTTAACCACTTCACTCCAATTCTGCACTTTCTGCACCTCATCTACAGCCAAAACAACCTCACGCCCCTCTTTTTTCTGCAACAATCTTGCCCTATCCCATAAATTTCGCAACCACATACTGTCAGTCCCGATTATGTCGTCCGCAGTTGCAAACAGATATGGAATATTAATTGCCGATAAAACTTGCTTTATCAACGTTGTTTTCCCCACCTGACGAGGGCCATAAAGCACTTGGATAAATTTTCTCGGCTCTTCCACCCTGCTTTTTACTAACTGAAAATAAGCACGTTGCATAGCTATTAAAATTTTATTAGGTTAGACTAATAATTTTATTAGGCAAAGCTAATAATTTTTTCGGCTTATTCAAAATATTACACCGGGAACTTCCCCTTTCCGCAAGAAAAGCGGCCACAAGGAGCGTAGATTTGCAAAAAACATCACACCCATGGAAACCACAATCACAGAACGGGCGGCTTGGGCTGCCGCATTCATAGCCATAGAATACCTGCTCGTCCTTGCCGCGGCAATAGCCGATATGGTGAGCGGGATACGCAAGGCAAAGCGGAAAGGACAGGCAACACGCAGCCGTGCCATGCGCCGCACCATCGACAAATTGCTGGGCTACTACAACCTGCTTGCCATCCTCACAATCGTGGACATTATGCAGATAGCCGCCACCCTTTATCTCCGCGCGACAGAAGGCTATGCGCTTCCGTCAATACCGCTTTTCACACTGACCGGCTCCATAGGGATTGCCCTGATAGAAGTGAAAAGCATCATGGAGAACGGCAGCGACAAAGAAAAATCCGACATAGCGGAACTTGCCGACCTGCTCGACGGAATCGCCAAAAGCGACAGGCTAAACCAGTTAATCAACATTCTAAAATCACTGAAAAAATGAAGTATTTCACAATTGAAGAGCTGACACGCTCAACGACAGCTACACAATTCGGTATCGACAACTCTCCATCGCAGGAATCAACAGCCAATATGCGGCGGCTGGTGGAGACAGTTCTCGATCCGGCCAGAGAGCGGTTAGGGAAACCCATTTATGTGAACAGCGGATACCGCTGTCCGGAACTCAACCGCAAAGTAGGCGGCGTAGCCAATTCCTACCACCTGCAAGGGCGTGCCGCCGACCTCGACACACGCACAGGCGACAACCGCCGCCTCTACGAAATACTCCGGCAACTGCCCCACACCGAATTGATTTGGGAACAAGGCGGCAAATGGATACACGTAGCGTTATAATGTCTATGTAAGGAGCTGATTGCCAAAGAGAAAGCCACGTATGAAAATAAAGTTTAAAAATCACTTGCGATATTTGATTTTCAGCCGCTTTGCACTATCTTTGCAGCGGTAAAAAGGAATAGAAAATTTATTCACTTTATATTCATTACATTATGGTAAATTATAAAGATCTCGGTCTTGTAAACACCCGCGAGATGTTTGCAAAGGCAATCAAGGGAGGCTACGCAATCCCGGCATTCAACTTCAACAACATGGAACAGCTTCAGGCTATCATCCAAGCCGCTGCTGAAACTAAATCACCGGTCATCCTTCAAGTGTCGAAAGGCGCGCGCAACTATGCAAACCAGACGTTGCTCCGCTATATGGCAGAAGGTGCCGTTGAATATGCTAAGGAACTCGGATGGGAGCATCCGCAGATTGTCCTTCACCTCGACCACGGCGATTCTTTCGAGCTCTGCAAGTCGTGCGTTGACTTCGGTTTCTCTTCAGTAATGATCGATGGTTCACACCTTCCTTACGAAGAAAACGTAGCGTTGACAAAGAAAGTGGTTGAATATGCACATCAGTTCGACGTAACTGTAGAAGGCGAGCTTGGCGTATTGGCAGGCGTAGAGGACGAAGTTTCTTCCGACCACCACACCTACACCAACCCGGAAGAGGTAATCGATTTCGCTACCCGTACAGGCTGCGACTCGTTGGCTATCTCTATCGGCACTTCACACGGCGCATACAAGTTCACTCCGGAACAGTGCCACGTTGATCCGCAGACAGGCCGCCTCGTTCCGCCGCCATTGGCATTCGACGTGCTCGACGCTGTAATGGAGAAACTCCCGGGCTTCCCAATCGTGCTTCACGGATCATCATCAGTTCCGCAAGAAGAAGTTGACACAATCAACAAATACGGCGGAGCTTTGAAAGCGGCTATCGGTATTCCTGAGGATGAGCTTCGCAAGGCTGCCAAATCAGCAGTTTGCAAGATTAACATCGACTCCGACAGCCGTCTTGCAATGACAGCGGCTATCCGCAAAGTGTTCGCAGAACAACCAGCAGAATTTGACCCGCGCAAATACCTCGGCCCGGCTCGCGACAATATGAAGAAGCTCTACATCCACAAGATCAAATACGTTCTTGGTAGCGAAGGAAAAGCAGAATAAGATTCTTTTTCATAAGCAATGTTTTAATTTTACGGAAACCGTTCCCCGTGGTGGGGAGCGGTTTTTTATTATCTTCCAATCATTTATGGCTGGTATTACAACATTTGCAGCCAAAACATTTTCCGTTTTCCGACAAAAACCGCCGAAAACATTTTCCGTTTTCCGACAAAAACCGCCAAAAACATTTTCCATTTTCCGACAAAAACTGCCAAAAACATTTTCCGTTTTCCGACAAAAGCCTTAGATTTGCAAAATAAAAGCCACTATTCCAGATGACAAAAAAGATATTCAAGCGAAAAATCTATCAAAAGATGCTCCAATGGAAACAAAGCAATGGGGCTACCGCTCTACTGATAAAAGGGGCAAGACGCATTGGGAAATCGACTATTGCGGAAGAATTTGCACAAAATGAATACCAATCATACATAGCAATCGACTTCTCTATTGCCAGTGAAGCTGTAAAAGAACTTTTCAGCCATATCTCCGATTTAGATTATTTTTTCCTTCGACTTCAATCGCTATTCAACGTATCGCTACATGAACGTAATTCAGTCATTATTTTTGACGAAGTACAACTTTTCCCACCTGCGCGTCAAGCAATAAAGCATTTGGTAAAAGACCACCGATATGACTACATTGAAACAGGATCGCTCCTGTCGATAAAGAAAAACATAAAGGGGATAGTAATACCAAGCGAGGAAACACGCATTGCAATGTATCCTATGGATTATGAGGAATTTTTATGGGCAACAGGCAAAGCAACAGTCTTCGAGATGATTAAGTACTCTTATCTAACTAAAAAACCGTTAGGAGATGCCGTAAATCGTGACATGATGCGTCATTTCCGCTTATATATGCTCATCGGAGGAATGCCACAAGCCGTAAACGCATATCTTGAATCCAACGATTTTTCAGCAGTAGATTCCATAAAGCGGAATATACTCGAACTATACATCGAAGATTTCCGAAGGATTGACCCATCCGGACGCGCCTCCAGACTTTTTTTGTCCATTCCTGCCGAGCTTTCACGTAATACGGCACGCTACAAAATAGGAAGCGTCATAGAGAATGCCACGGCCTCCCGATTCAGCGAATTATTGATGGATATGGAGGACTCCATGACTGTAAACTTTGCCTATCACGCCAACGATCCTAACGTAGGCTTCTCACTTCATGCCGATTACAACCGATTCAAGATGTTTCTATCCGACACCGGCCTGTTCGTCACATTAGCTTTTATGGACAAAGATTATACAGAAAACGACATATATCAAAAACTTCTTTCCGACAAACTTGGAACAGATTTAGGATACGTTTATGAAAACATCATTGCACAAATGCTAAAAAGTGCCGGTAACGAACTTTTTTACTACACATTCAAAGAAGAAATACAAAAAGAGAACTCGCCTGCAAATACAGTTACACGCAACTACGAAATTGACTTCTTGTTATCTCACAAAAACAAGATTTGCCCTATAGAGGTAAAATCATCCGGCTACAATTCACACAAATCGCTCGACAAATTCCAAGAGAAATACTCCGGAAGGATACAACAACGCTATTTGCTATACACTAAAGACTTACGCAAAGACAACGACATTCTATGCCTGCCTGTCTATATGGCAGCATTCTTATAGTCATTCACAAGGCTTGAAAATCTGCATTTTCAGGCCGAAAGAGAAACGCAGGATGTCGCGCATACGGACGGTGCTGTTAGTAACCTTGCTCACGATATAAAGCTCGTTGGTGCCTATCTCATAAAAGAAGCCGATGCCACGCATCCACGGATAACGTTCTGGATAGAATGTCACACTCTGCCCCAAAAATACGGAAGTGCGCACTTTCGAGCTGAAATTATAATACCGGTTAGGATACTTTCCCGGCTCACGCTGCCAAAAGTCCTCGCCGTTGATTGTGGTGAAATACAAACCGCAAGTCAGCGGCTCATACGACAGCCAGTCGCACAGACGCATGCTCCATGGCGTATAAGTCTGCTTCACGGTAAACGTGAAATGCAACTTGTCGGAAAACTTCTTAGGCAAGAATCCGATAAAGAAGTCGCTGTTCCATTGATTCCGCTTGCCGTATTCCCATCCCGCCCCGAACGAAAGGAATCCCATTCCGCCAGCATACTGCACCTTAACGTTCTTAGGCTTCAGACGCTCCCAACCGTCATATTTCCAATTCACACGCCTGTCCCAACGCCGGGCAGCAACAGAATCGGCCGAATCTGCCGCAAAGAGCGGAACGCATGCCGACAACGCCACACAAAGCATAAACGCCCTAAAATTCCACCGCCTCATACTCATAACCGTCATTATTGATAGTGAAACGAAGGTAAGTGCGCTTCTTCGCGCAAGGACATTGATAATACATCACTCCGTCGTCGAAATATTCGTCGACCGCAAGCTGATGTCCGTGCCCATACACACAAAACTGCAAACCGGGAAACTGGCGGACATAAAACTCGAACACATCGGCTATATTATTGTTGAACTGCTCGGAATAAGGTCCGGCATGCATAGCCACCACCGTTTTCGTAACGCCATCCGGAGTGTTTTCCAGACAATCGCCGAGGAACGACAAATCGGGCACAGCCTGCGAATAGTCGAACTCCAAAGCGTTGGTATTGACACAGACGAACTGCACATTTCCGGCTGTAAACACAAAATCATCTTCACCGAAAATCTTATTGAACACCTGCTTGCCGGTAGCCACACAATCGTGGTTGCCCAGCAGGCATACATACGGAACAGCCAGCTTCTCCAATATGTCGCGCTGCAACTCGAATTCCAATTTTGCCCCGAAGTCGGAAAGGTCGCCGGTATGCAGGACAAAATCCACCCCGCCACGGCTATTGATGTCGGCCACGGCATCTTCCGTCTCGTCATACCATCGCTGCGTGTCGCTTATGACGGCAAACGATATTTCATCCCTGCCATCCGTCAGCACCTTGATTTCCGCTATATTCTCCGCATTGATTCCAGTCCTGCCCTCAATGTCGAGATCATAAGGATGATACTCTATCATATCGCATCCGGCGGCAAAAGGCAAAAGCGACATTATGAGCCATTTCCAACAGCTTTTTCCTAAAACAATTTTCATAGCGCAAAGTTCCGAAATTTCCCAGCCACACAAGCATTTCCGCACACCCTATAATTATCCTAAATGGCGGTTGTTGTGGCTAAATGCAGAATTATGCCTATTTTTGTTGCGCTGAAAGCTGGCAATAATATGGCTAAACGAGTTTTTGAAGACAAGGATTTCGGAAAGATAATAGTAGGCTCGCGCTCCAACGCACGCAACCTGTCACTGAGCGTGCGTGCCGACGGCTTGCACGTCACAGTGCCGCCTTATACGAAATTCTCCACAATCATTGAAGCCGTGGAAAAGTACCGCAGCCAGCTGTTGCCGTTGTTCGAGCGCGTCAGACCACAGGGCATAACGCCTGAATTCCGCATTTCCGCAGAATGCTTCCGCCTTAGCCTCCAGCAAGGAAAAGGCAAGAATTTCACCCTGCATTACGGAGAAGATGAAGTGACACTTTTCTACCCTCCGGAAACCGATTTCGGCAGCAAAACGGTGCAAACCACTATACGCAACGGCATCGTCCGGGCATTGAAACACAACGCCGCGCTTATGCTCCCACCAGTGCTCGAAATGTTTGCGCAACGACACCGGCTGACATACAAGAAAGTGAAAATCAACGGAGCGCGCCGCCGGTGGGGAAGCTGCACGGCAGCCGGAACAATCAATCTCTCGTGCTACCTGATTCTTCTTCCGCCGCATCTTTCAGATTACGTGCTCCTGCATGAACTGGCACACACCGTGGAAATGAACCATGGACCGCGCTTCTGGCGGCTTCTTGACTCATTCACCGGCAACAAGGCACAGACACTACGGAAAGAACTACGCAATTACCGTCTACTGTTCTAACCCGTAGCTTCTAACCGATGCACAATTCGTTCAGCAAACGCCCTTTCTGTCAACTACATACTTCAATCACTTCACTTCTGAATAAGAAATGGTTATTACGCCATCGCTGCCCTCCGAAACCCGGACAAACACAGTACCGGCACCACCGTCCAAAGTGTTCTGATATTTCAACTCTTCACCGTCGACAGCTTTATAGCGTTCTGCCAAAAATTGCTCGACAGACACCATGTCCGTACCCGGTTTCAACACTACTTCCGAACGGTAAAGCACTTCTTTCGTTCCGGCGAAATAGAATCCGAATGATGCCGATGCCCCCATTTCTTCAAGATTATAGACAATTCCGTCGTCAGCAACCGAATATCCGTCGCCATACATTTTCTCCACAACATCCCTGCGTATCGTGAAATCGGAATGATAAGGCTCTACCAACAACGAGCTGACAGGCACGACATTCACCGTGACAAAATCCTGCCCAGAGCCGCTTTTCACCCCAATCATAGTCTCACCGACATAATTGGCTGTCACCAATCCGTTTTCGTCCACCACAGCGTGGTACTCGTCCATACTGCCATAACGCACCGGCTCATTGGAAACCACTTCTATCTGCGACTGCTCTCCCTTATGCAAATTTATTTCTTTGGAAGAAGTAATCACCATCGCATCGTCTTCACCGCAAGCCGACAACAGCAGCATCGGCAACACCGTCAAAAAAGCCACTTTTTTCATAAGCACAAATTTACCGGCAAATTTAGCATAAATCGCCCGGTTATAAAAAAATCGGAGAGCATTCCGTCAGGGAACGCTCTCCTCAACATAAGTATGAAAACAAAATCTCTGTCTTACTTCACAGCAGCTTTTGCAGCTTTCTTGGCAATCTTACGTTTCTGCATCGTGTAAGCCAACGGAGTTGCCACATAGATTGTTGTCAAAGTACCGACAATCACACCGAGCAACATAGCGAACGTAAAGCTGCGCAATGTCTCGCCGCCGAACAGGAACATAATGAGCAATACCAACGCTGTGGTCGACGATGTCATTATGGTACGTGTCAACGTAGAGTTCAACGAGTGGTTGATTACCTCGCGGCGGTCCTGCTTAGGATAGAGGTGAATCATCTCGCGGACACGGTCGAACACAACCACCGTATCGTTTATGGCATAACCGATAATCGTAAGGATAGCCGCGATGAACGACTGGTCGATTTCCATAGAGAACGGAAGCACGCCCCAGAACAACGAATAGAAACCTATCATCACGAACGAAGTGAACGCCAATGACGCCAAAGCACCCATCGAGAACGACAAGTCGCGGAAACGCAACAGGATATAGAGCGCGATTGCAATCAACGAGAACACTACAGCCCAGACTGCACCTTGCGTCATATCGTCGGCGATACTCGGACCGACCTTCTCGGTTTGTACTACACCGACCGACTCGTTGGAGACGTTGAAGTCCTCATATTTCATACCGTTGAGTTCCGGCTGCAATCCCTTATAGAGAATCTGCATCACTTCCTCGTCGATATTCTCGCCCTGATCGGCAATTTTATAGTTGGTTGAGATACGCACTTTCGAATCGTTATCGATAGTGATTACCGACAATGAAGATTCCGGGAACAACGGAGCAAGCTCCTCCTGAATGTCGGCGGTATTCACATCGTGGTCGAACTGCACGATATAGTTGCGTCCACCGGAGAAATCAATACCGCGGTTAAGGCCTCTTGTGAAGAACGAAACGAGAATCACGACGCAGACAGCGGCTATGATGGTGTTTGTAATCTTCGTATGACCCAAGAAGTTGATTTTCGGATTGCGCAAGAAGTTGTCACTTATCTTCGTGGTGAAAGTCAACTTTTCAAAACGTTTCTTCTTCAACATCCATTCGAATGCCAGACGTGAGATGAACACGGCCGTGAAGAACGAGCAAATCAAGCTTATGAGCAACGTAGTCGCGAATCCCTTGATAAGACCAGTACCGTAGACAAGCAAGATGATAGCTGTGATTACGGAAGTAAGGTTAGAGTCGAAGATTGCCGAGAACGCGTTCTTATAACCGTCGGCAAGCGCGGATTTCACATTCTTGCCCGCACGAAGCTCTTCCTTGGTACGCTCGAAGATAAGCACATTGGCGTCGACAGTCATACCGAGCGACAGCACCATACCGGCAATACCCGAAAGGGTAAGCACAGCTTGGAACGACGCCAAAATACCCAACGTGAAGAACAAGTTGAGAATCAGACAGCAGTTGGCAACCATAGCCGGAGCGAATCCGTAGAAGCTAATCATATAGAGCATCAGCAGCACAAGCGCGATGATGAACGACCACAAACCGGAAGAAATGGCCTGCTGGCCGAGCGACGGACCGATTACCGACTCACTGACGATATTGACTTTCGCAGCCATCTTACCGCTCTTGAGCACGTTTGCCAAGTCGTTGGCTTCCTCAACGGTGAAGTTACCCGTGATTTGCGAGCGTCCGCCCTCGATTACGGTATTGACCGTCGGGAAAGAATATACTTGGTCGTCGAGCACGATGGCAACCTGCTTGCCTATGTTTTCCTGAGTAATCTGTGCCCAACGGCGCGAACCCTCGTTGTTCATCGACATATTAACGGTGTAACCGCCCTGCATCTGGTCGTATTCGCTGCTTGCGTCGTCTACTACGTCACCGCCAAGGCGGGGCTTGCCGTTCTGTGTCTTGAGAGCTACAAGCTGGAAGTAGCGTCCCTTGTCGTCGACAGCCTTCACCGACCAAGCGCACTTCAAATTGGTAGGAAGCAACTGCTTTGCCAATGCCGAACGGAGTATGTTGTTGACAGCGGCAGTATCCTGCACGTTAGTCAATCCGACAGCCGGACCGCCAACTCCGCCGTTTGCCCACAACATAGAGGCGAGCGTCTTAGCGGCAGCTTCCGGAGCAGCCTTTTCAACACCGGTAGTATCAGCCTTTGCCACCAATGCAGTATCAGCGGCGGCAACGTTTGCCGTATCGGCAACAGCTTCTTTCTTATCGTTGACAGTAGCGCCGGCAGCATAACTTTCGCTCAGTTGGGCGAATGCCTGCTGCAATTCTTCGAGAGTATAAGTTTCATAGAACTCAAGGTTGGCAGAACCCTGCAACAGTTTGCGCACACGTTCCGGCTCCTTGATACCCGGCAACTCAAGCAAGATCTGGCCGTCGCGCTCCATCTTCTTGATGTTAGGAGCAACCACGCCGAAGCGGTCGATACGCGTGCGGAGAGTATTGTATGAGTTGTCAACCATAGCGTTGACTTCTTCTTTAAGAATCTGCTCGACAGTCTCGTTGGAGTCGCCCGGATTTACACGTTCGATAGAGCGGAAAATCTGTGCAAGACTGCCATTCGGGGAAAGTCGCTTGTATTCAGCGCAGAATGTACCGACAAAATCTTTGTTCTGGCTCTTTTCAGCCAAAGCGATAGCCTCGTTGAACTTAGGGTCGGGATTCTCTTTGGAAAGCGTGCGGAGAATGTCGGGCACAGAAATCTGCAACGTCACATTCATACCGCCTTTCAAGTCAAGACCCAAACCGATTTGTTTCTCTCTTGCCTCATTGTAAGTGTAGCCCAAGTACACTTTTTCATGACCTACAGAGTCAAGATACAGCTTATAAGCATCCTTATATTTCTGTGATTCAGGATTATTGTCGATTTTTGCGGCATAAGCGGCAGCATCGTCTTCAATGCTGCTCGTCACAAAAGAGAACGACAAATAGAATACACAGACAAGGGCTAATAGAACTGCAAGAACTCTAATAAAACCTTTACTTTGCATTTTGATTAGTTTTGTATATTAAATTTTAATTTGCACTTTTAATCAGGGTGCAAATATACATCATTTATTTCAAGTTGAAAATTTTTCCACTCCGTTTTTAGCCGTTTTTAGCCATTTATCCAATTGTTTCACAACGACTCTAATAAAGACAAATAACGCTGTGCAACGGCTTCGCCTGAAAAGCGGCCGGCCACCTCCCTATGCAGCATCTCCCTGTCCTGACTCTGCGACACAGCCCAAAGCAATCCGGCGGCAAGGTCGGAAGCGTCGGGATAAACGGCAAGATAGCCGTTATGCAGATGGCTTATGATGTCCGGCTGCCCTCCATGGTCGAACGCCACGGCGAGGCATCCTGCCGCCTGCCCTTCTACCAGAGTGGTGGGCAACGTCTCGAAATGCGACGACGACACCACTACATCGCATTGCCGATAAAGTTCCGGGACACGCTCCGGAGGCACTGCCCCTATCCACCTGTAAGGCAACCTTATGCCTGAAAGAAGTGACTCGTCGCGGATATTTCCGAACAGCAGCAGCTCCACACCGGCCGCATTGTCCGGATGCTTATCGGCCATCTTGTTCACAGCCTCAACCATCAGCCCGAATCCCTTCACAGGGTCGTCAAGGCGTGCAGCGCCCATCGCAATCACCTTTTTCGACAAGTCGCCCTTGCGATGCCAATCAAACCGCTCCACCGGCACGGCGTTGGGAATCACAGCCAAGGGTTTATCTCTCAGCAACGAACTTTCACGGCACTGCTGCGCAAGCCAGTTGCTTACGGGCACAAAATGTATGGCCGATTCATCAAATATCCGCTTTTTCCGCTTCCACACCTTATGCGACAAATCACGCTTCGAACGTGAACCGAGAAAAGGACAACGCCCGCATTCCTGACGGTAGCCCCCGCAATCGTAAGCATGGTGGCAAATCCCGGTGCAGCACCACATATCGTGCATTGTCCACACCACTTTCTTGCCCATCTTGCAAAGCCTTTCCACATCGCGCAGCGACATCATCCCCTGATTTATCCAATTGATGCACACCACATCGGCGCGCTTCACCCATTCGTGCGACAAAACGTCAACCCCGCAACAGGCAGTAGAGACCTTGAACAGATTATCGCGGGAAAAGCCGTTACGCATAAAAATTTTCAGCCGTTCGGTATAAAAAGCCCATTTATACTGTTCCGGAGTACCCGCCACCGCCACGCGCTCGTCGCCCGAACGGCGGTCAACCACAAGCATACGGGCATCGGCCCCGGCATCGCACAACGCCCGCATCAGGCGAAACGAAACCACGGCGGCACCGCCATTCGAATCCGAGGTATTAAGAATAACTACCTTCATATCAACGACGCCGTACAACTGCTTTAAGGTTGATTCTCTCTTTTTTCACAATCAATGCCACAAAAGCGGCAAGCATGGCAGTGCCAAGCAAAAATCCCGCCCAGCCTTGCAAGGCGAGATAACGGTCGACGGCAAACAATGCCGCGGCAGCCGCCACATAGACAGCAATCGACTTCAAATCGTAAGCTATGGGGAATTTTTTCTGACCGACAAAATACGAAAGCAGCATGGCCACGCCATACCCGGCAAACCCCGCCCACGCGCATGCCATATATCCGTATACCGGCACGAATATCACATTCACGGCAATCAGCACGGCGCATCCGGCGAACGAGAAATATGCGCCCCATTTTGTCTGGTCGATAAGCTTGTACCAGAACGACAAGTTGAAATACACTCCCATGAATATCTCGGCCGCCATGACAATCGGCACAACTTTCAAACCTTCCCAGTAGTCCGGGGCAAGGATATATTTCAATATGTCGATATAGAATTCTACGGCAAGAAAAGCCAGCAGCGTGAATATGATGAAATATTTCATGGCTTTGGCATACATTTCCTTACTGTCCTTATCCTTGCTCTTGCCAAACACGAAAGGCTCGTAAGCATAACGGAAAGCCTGAGTAAGCATCGCCATTATCATCGCTATCTTGCTCGCCGCGCCGTATATGCCAAGCTGCACGCTCGCGTCGCCGCCTTTATAGACATGGCGGAAAATTATCTTGTCGGCCACCTGATTAAGGATGCCGGCAATGCCGAGAATCAAAATGGGATATGAATATTTAAGCATCCGTTTTGCCAACGGCTTGTCAAAACCCGCACGGAATTTAAGCAGCGGAAGCATCAGCACCATAACAGTCGATGTACAAACCAGATTGAAAAGGAAAGCATACACCACGTCGCTGCCGCCCATACCGACATAATAAATCAGATTGAGAGTAATATTCAGCACGATGAACAGCAACTTCAAAGCGGCAAATTTCACTGCGCGCTTCTGATAGCGCAAATAAGCGAACGGTATGCACTGGAAAGCGTCCATAGCCACCACCATGGCCATAAACCCTATATACCACGGATGCTCCGCATAACCCATCGCGCCTGCAATCTGCGGAAGGAATGCCAAACAAAGAGCCACGAAAATCAAAGATGTGGAGCCGACCATCGTCAGGACCGTGGAATACACACGCGCCGGATTCTCCTCCTCTTTGTTGACAAAACGGAAAAACGTAGTCTCCATGCCATAGGTAAGAATCACGAGCAACAACGCCGTCCATGCATACACCTCCGTGACCACCCCATAGCCACCGGATGCCGCCGACATCGCGCCCGCGTAAATCGGGACAAGCAAATAGTTGAGAAACCTGCCGACGATGCTGCTCAACCCATAAATTGCCGTTTCCTTCGCCAAAGACTTCAGCCCTGCCATCTGATTACATTAAAACCGCACTGCGGATTGTCATTTCATTCCGTTTTTTGCAAAATAATAATCGAGAACCTCACGCGCGGCGACAAACGAGCTTTGCCGGCTTGCCAGCACGCTCTCCTTCTTCTTTTTAAGCATAGCCTCGATTTCCGGGTCATTATAGAAATGCGACTTCAAATGCTCGTCGATAGTCTCATACATCCAATATTTCTCCTGACCGATGCGTTTGCGCTCGAAAAATCCGTTGCCTTTCACAAAATCAAAATAACGGTCAATCATATCCCACACTTCCGTTATTCCAATTTCGTAATATCCCGAATATGTCAACACCTCAGGAACCCAGCCCGACTCCGTGGGAGGAAACAGATGCAACGCATTCTGGAATTGCGCCTTAGCCAGCATAGCGCGTTCTATATTGTCGCCGTCGGCCTTGTTGATGACAATGCCGTCGGCCATTTCCATTATCCCGCGCTTTATTCCCTGCAATTCGTCGCCTGTCCCGGCAAGTTGAATAAGCAAGAAAAAGTCCACCATTGAGTGTACAGCTGTTTCGCTTTGTCCGACACCCACGGTTTCAACGAATATATTATCGTAGCCCGCCGCCTCGCAGAGCACAATCGTCTCGCGTGTTTTCCTTGCCACACCGCCGAGCGAGCCCGCCGACGGACTGGGACGGATAAAGGCATCTGACTGCTGCGACAACTTCTCCATACGAGTCTTGTCACCAAGGATACTGCCCTTGGTACGCTCGCTGCTCGGGTCGATGGCGAGTACAGCGAGCTTGCCGCCACGTTTAAGCACATGCAACCCGAACACGTCAATCGAAGTGCTTTTACCGGCACCCGGCACACCGGTTATGCCAATGCGCTTCGACTTTCCTGAATAAGGAAGGCATTTTTCTATCACCTCCTGCGCCAACTGCTGATGTTCAGGGGCATGGCTTTCAACCAATGTCACCGCACGGCTCAAAACCGTGACATCTCCTTTAAGAATGCCCTCGACATATTCACCTGCCGACATAAGCCTCTTACGCTTGCGCGGTTTCAGATAGGGGTTGACTTGCGGCGGCTGGTTAACGCCACTGTTTACCGTCAGACCGGTATATTCTGCTGCATTCTCGGGATGTTCCATATCTTTATTTTTTGTAATTATCTTTTTCCTACCAAACGAATCAACTTATTAGGATTAGCCGGGTCATTAGTCATAACAATCAATGAGCCATTAAGCACATCAGATTTTTCTTTCGAGCCGTCAACCGATATTACCACTTCGGCACTGCCGCCTTGCTTTATAAGCACCGGAAATCCGACATCGACAGAGACTGCCCCGTCGGCCGACGAAATTCCGGCTATGCGCAAATCCGACTTGCCGGTATTCCTGACAGTCAACACCTTTTTAACCACTTTCGTTTTGCCATAACCGTCGAAGACCAGTCGCGAACTGCTAAAAACTGCGCAAGGAGCGTCCTTAAAATCATAAGAATTACGATAGTCAGGACTTGCAACCATAGTATACGTAGCCGGCATTTTTACAATCTTACCATCAACTTTCAATGGCAAAGTCTGACTGCCTATGCCAAAATCCGAACGACGGTCGGCTACAAAAGTGACCGACAGACAGAACAATCCGGAAGGGGGAACAGTGTCGGGAAGCACCCTTCCTATAATATGACTTGGCAATTTATCAAAACCAATCACAACGGTATCAGGAGAAGAATTGTAACCGTATATCCTCTTCGTGCGACGGCTGCCAAACGGCACTTCCCCGAAAACAAACTCCTTTTTCGACAAACGGAATATTCCCATCGCTTCGGGATAGCGCATCGCAATCGTCTTCTCCGACGGTATTACTTCACCTATTATGTTCAGCTTATATGATTTATCGCCGGTAAAAACCACCAGCATCTTGTCGAACGGACCGGGACGGCCGGCAGGATTATAGGTGACAGGCAACACGATGCTGTCACCCGGTTCGATAGCCGCCGTGTCAATCTTTGCAGTAGTACAACCGCAAGAAGAACGCACACGCGACACCTTAACGGACTCGTCTCCGCGGTTGACACCCGTGAAATATCTCACAGCCTTGCCGTCTTCCTCTTTTATCGTGCCGAAATCCAGCAATTCAGGAGACCATTCCAATTGCGCGGCCGCCAACAACGGCGACAGAAGCAATACAACCGGCAACACCAATCTCGGGAAACGCTTCATCATTTCATTGCAGGAATCACATTTCCCCTTACCCGTATGACTTCCGTATTGTTGCTCGTGCGCACCTCCACGCTCTTGTCGAACGAGCCGGGACGGTTTTTAGGCACGTATGTGACCTTTATATAGCCTTTTTCTCCGGGACGTATCGGCTGTTTCGGAAATTCCGGACGAGTACATCCGCACTGCGCCCTTGCCGAGACAATCATCAACGGAGTGCTGCCTATGTTGGTGAACTCGAAATTATAGCTCACAGGCCCTTTGCTCTCCTGTATGTAACCGAAATCGTGCACTTTCACCTTGAACGATATTTCACCGCTCTTCCCGCCTTTGGCGTCAGCCGCAAAAGCGGCGCACAACACCGCCATCAATATCAAAACTATTCTTTTCATCACCTGTTGATTTCCACAAAGAATTATTTTAAGAGTGGCTTGTCTTCGACTGACGTTTTTGCTTCCGTATCTGCATTTGCGCCCAAATAGCCGCGCCAATCGCCACAAGTCCGACAACGCCGAGAAAACATATAAATTCCATACTCTTATTTTTTAGTGTTAGACAACTTTATGAAGCTAAAACCGGCAACCGCGGTTGCCGCTACAATCAGTCCGCCAAACAAGAATAAGGCAACTTTATTAATGTCAAGTTCCATAATTCCGGCAATTATAACACCGGCAAAAACCAACTTGGACAAATCAAGAAAGTATGAACCATATTCCTTGTATAAACTATTCTGTTTTTGCTCTTCCATTACAAATTTAATAATAACTGTTTAAACGAAGAAATGCATCCCCGACAAAACGTATTGCGTTCAGGATTGGCAAACTTCAAAATACATGTTTCCGTGGAGCATAGCGGACTCGAACCGCTTGCCTCGACACTGCCAGTGTCGCGCTCTACCAGATGAGCTAATGCCCCGTCATCCTACTCCCCGGCAGGATGCAATATCTTTTCATATTCGCCCGGCTTGCCGAACAAATCGGCGACAGTGTCCATCGCCTTGTCGTTCCTCAACCCGGCTATCACGATGCCTTTCTGATAATAATAGCGTTTCAGTATCTCAGGCAACAGTATCTCTTCTATGGCCTTGCGGTTGTGGTCGAGGTCCTGCTCAAGGTTGTGGTGTAACAATTCCGCTAAAGCGTCGAACGCGGCTTTTGTGGAATCGTTCATATAGCCTTCTGTCTCGGCCGTCTCGCGCAATTGGTCGAGACCTGTCTCGCAAACCTTGTCATAATCGAATTTTTCCGGGTCGATGAACCGTTTGAAATCATTGAATATGCTGTCAGTTATCACAAATTCCTTAGCCGGTGCTATCGTCTTATTCTCCGATGCGAATTTAGTAGCGAAATTAAACGCCCAATTGTCACGGATTATATTATATGTCAACCGGTTGATTTTCCCCCAGTCTACCGTGATGTCGGGAGTGATGCCGCCACCGTCGCGCACCTCGCGCCCGCCTGCCGTGTGGAAAACAGTGGTAAGACTGTCGGGAATGCGCCCGACGCTTCCGTCAGGATTGCGGTGGGAATAGTCTATTGCCTGTATCAGCCGCCCGCTCGGTATGTAGTACTTCGCAATCGTGAGTTTCAGCATATTGTCGTATGGAAGGCTGCGTGTCGACTGAACCAGCCCCTTGCCGTAAGAACGGCTGCCTACAACAACAGCACGGTCCATGTCCTGAAGCGACCCTGCCGTAATCTCCGAAGCGGATGCCGTGCCGCCGTCGATAAGCACAAACAATGGTATCTTATCGTCGACAGGCTTCTGTGTAGTATTGTAGATTTTCTCGTTCTGCTTTACACGGCCTTTCGTGCGTAGGACTTCCGTATTCTTAGGAACAAACAAATTGACAATCTTCACCGCGCTTTCCAATATGCCGCCGCCATTGCCGCGGAGATCGAGCACGATATACTTCACCTCAGGATTCTTTTTCAATTCCACAAGCGCGTCCTTCACCTCCTCGGGCGAATTTTCGTTGAAAGTGGTAAGCACTATATATCCGGCATTGCCGATAGCGTCATAATAAGGCACCGACGGTATCTGTATCTTCTTGCGGACAATATCGAAAGTACGTATGCTGTCGGCTGCATACGGACGGCATACCGTCACTTTCACATTGGTATTCGCCTGCCCTTTCAGCCGTTCGCTCACCTTCGACGTGTTCCATCCGGCAACCGAATCGCCGTCAATCATTATTATCTTGTCGCCGGGAAGCAATCCTGACTTGGAAGCCGGACTGTTCTCATACGGCTCGGAAATGACCACGCCGTTTTTCGTCTGCATTATCACCGACCCGATACCGCCGTATTCGCCGGTCGACACCATCATGAAATCCTCGCGGTCCTCGGCCTTTATGTATTCCGTATAGGGGTCAAGCTGCGAAAGCATAGCGTTGACGGCTGTGGTAATAGTCTTGTCAGGGTCTATCGTATCCACATAGTTGACCGCCAATTCCTTGTAAAGAGAGTTAAATATGGTGAGGTTGCGCGCCACGGCGGCCTCGTTGCTTTCCTTATCGCCGGCGGCTACCAATGCCGATGGCACAGTCAGCACAGCCAGCAACAGAAACACCCATATTCTCGAACGTCTATTCATAATCCACGTATTTACTTATAATATCAGACTGCTAAAGTACACCTATTTTCCCGAATAGCCGTTAATCCGATTAATAAATTGCGTTAATATCGCCGATTTTGACAGATTTTATTGCACAATTAAAAAAATCATTCTATCTTTGCATCGCAAAAATCGGAACTGCTTCAGTAGCTCAGTTGGTTAGAGCACCTGACTGTTAATCAGGGGGTCGTTGGTTCAAGCCCATCCTGGAGCGCGTAAAAGGGAATTATCCTCACGGGTAGTTCCCTTTTGTTTTTATTGGGTCAGCGGATTGCCCACGGTTGGCAGTCCCAGCTCCTCCCTGCCGGTGGCACGTCGGTCACCGGCAGGGAGCATGTAAGGTAAGCTTTACCAGACTAGCAGGACAAGCGGCACCCGTCAACCTTCATCATCGCCTTTATCCGGCTCGACCCGCTCTATGCGACGAATATGGCTTGCCCTGTTTTCAATGATCAACGGCACACGCTCAACCGCGACGACCGACGTGTCAAGCCCCAAGGCGTTTGGCTCTCCGATGCTTATCTTCCGGATAAGGGCATAGAGGCTCATCAGCAGGTTTTGCCGACGGTTACGGGAATCTTCCGGATAATATACGCGGTGTATGATGATAAAGCGGAAATCGCCCGGTATGCCGTTCTTGCGCAAAGAGGGATAAGAACTGGTCAGTTCCACCTCGCCGCCCGCGACAAGGTCGTCAACCACTTGCCGCAAATAAAGGCTCACGCGAGGCTCTATGCGAAAGCCCACACGCATGGTTACGCTATACAAAGTCTCCTTTATCAACGTGGAGCAGCTATATTCAAGGGTGTCCGGCGCATCCACGAATTCCAAGTTGATAAGCCAATAGTGGTCCGCCCGCTTAGGTTGCTTGTTGATGATGGAATAGAGCAACTTTTCATCCACCCAGCCTTCCTTGCCCGCGTGGTTCACATACACCAGGTTGGAGGCATACTTGGGTATGCTTTCATCCCCTTTGATGTCGGAAATGATACCGTAGTAATCGCTCAACCGCTTCGCGGACATATACCTGCGCCGGATTTTCCCGGCGCCAACCCATACGAACATGATGAAGCAGAGCAGCCCGCCAATCAACAACGTAAACCAACCACCCGCCATCAGCTTGGAGAGATTGGCCGTAAGGAATATGCCCTCTAGCACGCAATACCCGCCGACAAACAACAAGGACAAGGCACGGGGCACGCCCCGCATGCGCAAGTAGAAGCCCAGCAACAGCGTGGTCATCAGCATCGTGACCGTTATGGCAAGCCCGTAAGCCGCTTCCATGTGACCGGAGTCACGGAACAACAAGATGGTAAACACGACTCCTATATACATGGCGAGATTTACCATCGGGATAAACAGCTGTCCCTTCACGTTAGTGGGATGCTTGATATGCATGCGGGGCCAGAAATTCAGGTTCATGGCCTCGCTCAATATGGAAAACGAACCGCTGATAAGAGCCTGGCTCGCCACGATGGCGGCTCCCGTGGCCATCACGACAGCAAACACCAGCGCCTCTCGCGGCATGATGGCATAGAAAGGATTGGCAGTGCCCTGCGCGCTCTCCGGATGATTCAACACCCACGCTCCTTGCCCCAGGTAGTTGAGGATGAGCATCGTTTTCACGAACAGCCAGCTGACGGTGATGTTTCGCCTGCCGCAATGCCCTAAATCAGAATACAAGGCTTCCGCTCCGGTAGTGCACAAGAAGACGGCTCCCAATATCAGGAACCAATGAGGGGATTCCGCCAACAAGCGTATAGCGTAGCAAGGATTGAAGGCCTTGAACACTTGAGGACAGGAAACCAAGCCCGCGACCCCGACCGCTCCCAGGAGCAAAAACCAAAACAGCATAAACACCCCGAACGAGCGTCCTATGTTTTCCGTCCCGAAACGCTGCACGAAAAATATGACGGTAATAATGGCCAGCGCAATGGGGATGACAGGCAGGCTCGGACTGACGCTTTCCAGTCCCTCGATGGCTGTCGTAACGGTAATGGCCGGGGTTATAATGCCATCAGCCAGCAAAGTGCTCGCGCCAACAATGGCTATGGCGTAAATCCATTTTCTCCTGTGGCGGCGCAAAAGGGCATAAAGCGCGAGTGTGCCTCCCTCGCCGTTATTGTCTGCGCGGAGAGCCACCAAGACATACTTGACCGTGGTCTGGAGGGTCAGTGTCCAGATGACGCAAGACAAAGCTCCCAGCACATAATCCTCGTCGAGCGCCTCCCCGGTATGGATGATGGCTTTCATCACATAAAGTGGCGATGTACCGATGTCGCCAAAAACAATGCCCAACGTAATCAACAGACCGGCGAATCCAATCTTGTTTTGAATTCTGCCTTCTTTCAACATGTTTGCCATACAAAGTGATTTATTCGTTCTACATGCGTGAATGTACCCTGACCTGTCCCATGATGGACACTCCCCGACGACTTAACGGCACGACACCTTGGATAGCGCCGTCACTCGCGTCAGCTCCGGGAAAAGCCAGTCTGTCCATCTGAATAGGGTTTATCCGCTTAACGTGACCATAAAGTCGTAAGAGGAAGCGGTCTCTTAAAGGGAAAAAATCGTATATATATCGTGGGATTACCTGAACGTTTAAGAATGAAGCCGACCGCTCAATGAGGCCGGGAAGGCATGAATCAGGAACAAGGAACGCCCTCAGGATTCCGGTAAATGTCTTGATATCCATATTCTTCTGTCTTTCTCAACTTTAATTTTCAGGCAAAGTTACGCATTTTATAGTTAAAAGCAAGTGAAATGCGAATAATTCGCTCAAAAGTTGTATATTCGCGGCATGGAAATCCAATTGTCAACATCAGAGATGGGGGTTTTGCGTAAACTTCAACGGAATCTAGCCGGAAGTTCCGACTATGCCCGTGTGACTTGCGTCCTGATGTTGGGCATGGGCAATTCCCCCTCTTTCGCGGCCTCATGTCTCGGGATAGACGTTTCCACGGTATACCGTTACCGTTCCGCTTATCTGCACGGTGGCGCAGAGGAACTTTTGGAAAACCGCCACAAAGGTTATTGGGGGCTTCTTGACAGCCGCCAGTTGGCGGCATTGTGCAAGGAACTACGCGAGCACATATATACGGATGCCAAAGGTGTGGCGGCCTGGATAAAGTCCGCATTCGGCGTTGAATACACTCCCCAGGGGGTTGCAGACTTGCTGAACCGCATCGGATTTACCTATAAGAAGACATCGGAAGTCCCTTGTGAGGCTGATGCCTCAAGGCAGGCGGCCTTTGCCGGGAAACTTTCAGAAATTCTTTCCGGTATGCCGGAAGATGCGTTGGTTTATTATGCGGACGGTGTCCATCCGACCCACAACAGCCGTTCCACTTATGCGTGAATAGAGAAAGGCGAGAGACTTGAACAGCCGACCGTCAGCGATCGTGACAGGGTGAACATCAACGGGTTGCTTAATGCATATGACGTGACAGATGTGATAGCGCATGACTGTGAGAGCGTCAATGCCGAATCCACCCGGGATGTTTATCAGTCAGCCTTGGAAAGGCATCCCGAAGCTTCCGTCATCTATATCATCTCCGACAATGCCCGCTATTATCACAACAAAAAGCTCAAGGAATGGGTAAACGGGACGAAAATCAAACAGATATTCCTGCCGCCTTACTCGCCGAACCTCAATTTGATTGAAAGGCTTTGGAAGTTTCTCAGGAAGAAGGTCATTAACACCGGATTCTACAGGACAAAAGAGAAATTCAGACAGGCCGTCAAGGATTTTTTCGACAATATCGGAAACTATAAAGAAGAGTTGGAGTCACTTCTAACTCTCAAATTTCGTTTGTGTAATTCGCAAACCATTTCTTTTTAACTATATTAAACATGTCTCATGGTTAAAGAATATGATTCAACTTTGGACAGGGTTTAGGTAAAATCATTCAACTAATTTTAGAATAGCATATGAATATGAGATATTTTGTAACAGTTGTACTGTTTATAGCAAGCATGACTGGTGCTAAAGCCAAAAACAACATCAGCGTCGACTATACGGAAGAGAGCGAATTGGTCAGCGTTATTGCCCACCTTGCCAAGGTGCCTGGATATATATGGCCAGAAGAGCAGGCTGGAGTCATTGATTATTTTCACCAAGTAGACAGCACCTTCGCGCCCTATTCCAACCATCCCATCATGGCTTTTGTGGCAGACAGTCTGGTGAAGCAGGGCTTTGGCTATCATGTTCCAGTTGCCATAGCGCTACGCCTGAAGCTGAAGAATGGCAAGCTACATTATAATACGGACTTGGAGCCTGACTTCAACCATTACTATCGGGGCATTACTCCACAACACGAAAAAAAGCTCATTGCTCTTCTTGAGGATTTCTATAAGAAAGCTCATTTCCATTCTTTCTTCAAGAAGAATCAGCCCCTCTACAATGCCTGCAAACAAGCCATGCAACAGCAGTTGGTAGACAAGATTGACTTGGATTGGTACAAGTCGTTCTTTGGTCCTATCAACAATATCTCTTTCCATATCTATCTCGGTCTGCTAAACGGTCCCGGCAACTATGCCATTCCGCAGAAGACCAAAGATGGCTCGGAAATAAAGAACGCATTCATGGGTTGCGCCGACCGCAATGCTACTGGAGATATTTACTATGGTGAGGCGTATACACTGCCTGTCATCATTCATGAGTTCAACCATTCGTTCTGCAATCCTCTAAACGAGGAATTCTGGGATGACATCAAGGACAAGATGATAGCCTTCTACAATCAGAACGCCTCATTTTATGCTCAGCAAGCCTATGGCGACCCACTCACGGTGGCAAACGAGATGTTCGTGGAGGCCTGCGTGATGAGATACCTTGCCACACACCCAGTGCAGTTCACACAGGAGAGCATCCAGAAAATCAAAAAGATTTATCAAATGCAAAATGCATCCGACGAGGAAATCGTGGCTGGCTATTACGAGACACAGATTAACATCCGTGAAGTATACAAAAAGTTCTTTATGATCCGTGACATAATGAAAGCATTGGAAGAGCGCGAGGCAAACATGGTCAGCTACCCTACCATGCGCGATTTTATGCCAAAATATGTCGAAGCTATTAATGCTTATCAAGAAAAATAAAAGTGAACTGACAAAGAGCTCATCCCGTCAATTCCTAATTTCTGCGTAAACAAACTGTTTGAGTCATGGACATTCAAAGGTATACCACAAATATCAAATAGAGATAACTCGTTGATTATCAACAAAAGTTCATAATAACGAAATATCGCGGACTATCATTCTATTGGTCTCATAATCTGGAGGTCCCAGGTTCAAGCCCTGGCTGGTCCACAAGAAGACTTCCATAAGCTGATTGCTTATGGGAGTCTTTTTTTATCCTGTCTCGTGCGTCTTGCTCAAAAGATATTGATGTGCCGGAGCTGAGTGCGGGTAGACTGTATAGAGCGAGGCAGAACCTTTGGGGAAGACTTCTGATGGAAAAAACAAAGCCGCCCGTCTCGACAGACGGGCGGCTTCTCACGTTAGTATGTTATGAAAAATTTGAGAGAATTGAAACTTCACAGTTTCGTGATTGTTTGTTTTATGATTTATAGAGAAAGCATAGAAATTATCATTTTATAAATACCTCTTTTGTGTTTTCATCACTCACTTGAAGTTTGAAGCGGTGCATGGAATCTACCTTGGCACTATCTTTAAGCGTTACCGAAGCCCCTACCGTTGGCATCACCCGATATCCATTGTCCACGCCTGTGACCTGGGAAGGCGTTTCAGGATTGAGGGAGACTTGGGCCGCATTGCCCAATGTAAGGAAGATGGCTACAATGGCGGCCGACTTAAACAGCGGCCTGAGCCTGCGGGTAAGAGTCACGGCGTGAGCCTTGGGTTCGCATTCCGCATTGATGACAGCCATGAGCTTGCGGTCGAAGTCCTCGCCCAGCGTCTCTTCCCTTCTTTGCGCGCCTTGGTAGGCAAAGAGGTCTTTATATCTCTGCAATTCGGCGGGAACATCCTCCTGGCTGAAGAACGTGCGCAGAATCTTCTCCTCCTCGAGGGAAGTCTCGCCGCTCCAATAGCGTTCCAAGAGTTGATTGATGTACTTATAGTCCATATTCGTCGAATGTTTGATATTTTGCCTTGATAGTTTGACGGGCCCGGAAAATGGTTACTTTCACCTGTTCCTCGGTTATGTTCAGTATCTGAGCTATTTCCTTGTATGGCTTTCCTTCGATATCCCGCAGCTGTATGCAACTGCGTTGCCTTTCCGGGAGCCCGTCAATTATTTTTCTCACGAGCGCCAGACGGTCTTTCTGGTTCATTTGCTCGTAGGGATCGGATGATTTGTCTGGGCGTTCTTGCTTTTCCTCGCTGAGCGAATCGTTGTCTGAGCCTTTCCTCTTGAGATAGTCCAACGCCAGATTCCTGGTAATCCGGAAGCAGTAAGCCTCCATGGATTCTATCTCCGCCCAGCGGTCTCGATTGTTCCAGACTTTAATCAACGCTTCCTGCACTATGTCCTCCGCCTCTGCGCGTTGGAGAGTGACGCGAAGTGCCAGCCTGAAGAGTTTGTCTTTCAGCGGCATGACATCGTTTCGGAAACTGACTATTTTCATCCTCTCTATAATGTAAGACGATTGGGCAAAGGAAAAGTTACAGCGAAAGAGAAAATATCCCCCTAATTAAAACATTTTAACTTTCCGTGCCTCCTACACCTAATTAACGTGAGTTCGACGAAAACTTGTAGAGACGCATTCTTGCGTCTCAGCAAGCA
>ERZ827423.255-NODE-255-length-72247-cov-27.167096_pt1 | contig 72247 bp, 69 predicted proteins | sample MGYA00519775_ERZ827423 | MGnify/ENA primary metagenome ERZ827423 (study PRJEB31778, sample SAMEA3449296) | human gut metagenome | biome: human gut; feature: human-associated habitat; material: faeces | place: United Kingdom | collected 2010/2012 ... | reverse complement strand
AGGAGCGAATCGGAGCTGCTCAAGCACAGGGAGCTGAAGGAAGCGGCTTCGCCGCGACGCGCAGCGACCATGTGTGCAGAGGCCGGGGAAAGAGGTAGCCGGATACCAAATAAAAGCACGATGCAACGCATGGTGTTTTTGCGGTTTTGGTCAGGCAACCGCTATTGAAGTCTGTCGGAGCAAAACGAAATTTATTTTCTTCTTGTTAAGCATATCCCGCAAATAGAAACAATCAGAATCACGGCTATGATTATCATGCCTGTTACGCTGATTCCGGAGTTATAAACGAAAATAGAGGTCGGTCCATCCGCACCGCCAATCACGGAGGCACTTGCGTTTTCTGGGGAAAACGGCTGTACATAGGCATGGATCATGATAATAGCCTGCCAGGCCAGATAACAAGCAGCAACAGCAATACCGGCAAAAGAAAGGCTTCGGGTGATTCTACGTTTTCTTTCAGCAGCATTTGCCAACTGCTCATTGATAAGGGCGAGCTTGTCCGACATGATTTTGATCAAGTCCTCTTTCTCGGCTGGCTCGATTGTATCCCCCAGCAAAGTGGAAACCGGCACGTCGAATCGTTCTGATATTTCTATCAGCATCTCCGAGTCAGGAACAGAAAGTCCTTTTTCCCATTTTGAAATCGTTTGACGAACCACACCAAGTTGCAGCGCAAACTCTTCCTGCGTCAAGCCTTTTGATTTTCTCAACTGTTTCAGATTTTCATTCAGCATAGTAAAATCCCTCCTTTTCATGGATTCATCATACGGCTTTCTGCCCGTTGCCTCAAGCAACGCATATTAACATTTCCAGCACTGTGCTGCGTATTGAACGCGGCACAGGGATTTTTCCGTTTCTGGCGATTTTGAGCGCCGCATTCGATGCCCTGTACGCAGGACATCCCTTTGCACTTCACGGAATCGGACGATAACCAGCTAAACCACAAAAGGGCACGCGAAGCCGCGCATCGGCTGCACGATACCGTGAATCGCGGAACGGTGCAATCCATACGCGCAGACGGCAGTTACTTCATGAATCAGGCAAGCATTGATTTTCCCTGCCTGATTTCAAGCCCGTTTTAACCTAAAATCTCTGTGAATCTGTCTCGTTCGTAAAGTGTTTACAGTTTCATTTGAAAAACCGTCTTGCCAATAATTAACTATTTTCCGGGTTTGACTTTCCGGCTAAGGGCTGGTAACGGGATCGACTTGTAATTATTCTACCCACGCCACGGCGCGGGCGGGGGAGCCGTCGCAATCGCGGAGCTTCAGCGGGAGACAGGCAAAATTGAAAAGGCCATCGCCGCACTTGTCCAGATTGCAGAGGTTTTCTATATTGATAATGTCGCAGGAGGAAAAGAGCCGCCTGTGGCGGGTGAGATTTACGTCTGATATGGGGTCCAGCCCTATCACGTCAAAGCCTATGCCCTTGTAGCCGCCGCCTATTATAAGGCCGAGGGCCGCATCGTCAAGGCAGGGATAGTCGCCGAAGTACGCCTCCGTCCCCCAAAGCCTGTCCCAGCCCAGGTTAAAGAGCAGGAAATCCGCCTTACCCGCCTTCTCGCCGTATCTTTCGATACGCGAAAGCGTGATGGCCCCGCCCGCTTTAATGCCGCGGCAGTCTATGACCAGCGCCTTGCCGATGAACTGCTCCGGCGGGAACTCGTCCAGCGTCCGCCCATCGGGGAAAATGTGGGCCGGCGGGTCTATATGGGTGCCGGTGTGGGTGTACAGGCTGAGCAGAGTTTCCTTGAAGCCGTCCCTTTCGTAGCTGTTGGCCGGGGTGAGCTTAGGCGGCTCCGTGCCGGGGTAAACCGGCATATCCTCGGTTATGATGTGGGTAAGATCTATTGCCTTCATTCCTCGTCCTCCCCCTTAGCCACCCGAGGCACAAGGCTGCTCACCAGCTTGCCTCTGCCCTCGTGCTTCACGTAGAAATAGCCGAACAGGCTGAACACTACCGCGCCTATGAAGTTAACAAACAGATCCTCCATGGTGTCGTAAAGCCCTATATCGAGATAACCGCCCAGGCCGAGGCTCTGACCATTCACCGCCACATCGTTGATGTTGCGGATGACGATGGGTGTGTTTGAATTGGTGGCGTCCAGCGCCACGGAGGATATGGTGGTTATGACGGTGTCCTTCTGCATATCCAGCAGGAACAGCCGGTCAGCGGAAAACTCTATGAATTCCCACAGCACGCCTATGGTCATGGAAAAGCAAAATGCGGCTATGGCCATATACAGCGGGGAAAGACTGAGGCTGATTCGGTTGTCTTTGTTCAGCAGGTTTACCAGAGAGAAGCCAATCGCGGCGCACAAAAAGCCGGAGGTGGTGTGCAGCATGGTATCCCAGTTGGGGTACTGAATGAAGTAGCATTCCAATTCGCCCAGTATTTCCGCCGCAAATATAAATACGAGGATTATTATTTCAAGGGTGTCCGGCAGCTCGATCTTCAGCTTCCTCTCAAGGAAAGAAGGCAGCATAAACAGCACAAGCACCAGCAGACACACGAACATGCTCTCATATTCCTTCAGCATGGCGGAGCGCACCAGCGCCGCGACAACCAGAAGACGCAGTATTACGTATACTGCAAACACCTTAGGCCGCTGTTTTGCATATGCCCTGATTTCTTTCATTCCGCGCCTTTTTATGTTGTTTTCCATATTCTCCTCCTGATAAATGTGCATATTTGATTATAGCGTAAAAAAACAGTTCAGGCAACGAATGAGTATACCATCAGTTGACAAGAGCACACAAGTCCTAAAGGCTTGTTTTGGGACGCTCCTGCGTTCTCGTCGCTTGTATTACATCCAGTAGTACTGCGCTCCTCGGCCTTGGATCGCCCTCAAAACAAGCTCTTTGGGGTCTTTGAGTTTTAGAAGCCAAAGAGTATGGCAGAACAAGGAGGACGAGTGCAGAAATACTGGTTGTATTTCAAATGAGGACGACACAGTTATGCCGTGCTGTTTGGCTTCTAAAACCTTGTGTGCTCTTGTCAACTGATGGTAGTCATATTAAAGCCAAAAAAATATAAAAAAAGTTGGAATAGGGTATAGCCAAAAGAGGAAAAGGGTGGTATAATAAGACCATCAGAAATGAGAACGATAATCATTCTTAATCATCAGGAGGTATTATTAATATGAAGTTTCGTTGCACAGTTTGCGGTTATGTACACGAAGGACCTGAGGCCCCCGAATTCTGCCCCGTCTGCAAGGCGAGCAAGGACAAATTCGTGCCCGTAGAAGAAGACAAAAAGAGCTGGGCCGCCGAGCACGTGGTAGGCGTTGCTAAGGGCGTAGATCCCGAGATCATCGAAGGCCTCCGCGCCAACTTCAACGGCGAGTGCAGTGAAGTCGGTATGTATCTGGCTATGGCACGCGTAGCTCACCGCGAGGGTTATCCCGAGATCGGCCTGTACTGGGAGAAGGCTGCCTATGAAGAGGCCGAGCATGCGGCAAAGTTCGCGGAGCTGCTGGGCGAGGTAGTGACCGACAGCACCAAGCGCAACCTTGAGATGCGTGTAGAGGCAGAGCATGGCGCGACCGAAGGAAAGACTATGCTTGCAAAGCGGGCTAAAGAATTGAACCTCGACGCTATCCACGACACCGTACACGAGATGGCCAGGGACGAAGCCCGTCACGGCAAGGCCTTCGAGGGCCTGCTGAAGCGCTACTTCGGCGAATAACAGGGCAAAAAAAGGAGAACGCAGCGATGAAAAAATACGAATGCCCCTGCGGCTATGTATACGATCCCGAGCTGGGCGACCCGGATAACGGCGTAGCCCCCGGCACCCACTGGGAAGATGTTCCAGAGGATTGGGTATGCCCCGTCTGTGGGCTGGGCAAGGACGCGTTTAACGAGGAGTAAGACTTTCGAAGAAGTGGCTAAGCGCCACTTCTTCGAGTTTTTTTCGGGTTTAGCCTCAAGGGGCTGCGGCCCCTTAACAACCCTGAGATTTTCGACAGACTGAGCGGAGCCGCGAAGGCGGCTCCGCTTTTTTGTTGCAATACGCAAGAGCCTACACTATAATAAAAGAAGTAAAAGAATACATTTCACGCATGGAGGGCTGTTCCATGAAAGCTATTGTATGTGAAAAATGCGGCGCATCAGATTTTTATGATGAAAACGGAATAAGGACCTGCCGCTATTGCGGCGCAAGGTACAGGATAGCCTATACATCGAGCATAGGCCTTGATGACGATGTGGCGGAGCTGCTGAGAAAGTGCAGGGAAAACCCCGCAAGGGCACGGAAATACGCAAACCTAATACTGGACATCGACCCTGATAATCCTGAAGCATTGAAGTACCTGAAATAAATATTTAATAGTGGGGGCATAATTATGAAGATATCAGATGTTTGCCGGCAATATGGATTTGACGAAAATGACTTAAAGGCGTTTTTAAAAGAAAAAAAGCTGCTCAAAGAGACGTGGACTTCTTATGTGATCGAAGATAGTAATGTTGACAAAGCTGTGAGAATGTATGCTGAGTTTAAGGCGCAGCAGGAGGAAGAGGCGGCCGCCGAAAGGAGGGAGGCGGAAAAAAAGAAGAGGGCTATGGCTAAGATGCTCATAACCTCGGGCTTTAGCTTCGATGGCTACACTATAACGAAGTATTCGGGCTATATATCCGGCGACGACGCCATATCGGTAGACCGCGGTTTGGCGGTATTCGGCTCGGATACCGGGGTAAAGGATAAGCTGCTGAACTCGCTTGTGGAAATACGCCGGAATGCGTTGCGGGAGCTGAAGGAGGCGGCATACGAGCTGGGCTGCAACGCCGTAATAGGGGTTGACTTTGATTATATCACGCTCGACCCGCAGACGAAGGACTTGCTCGCAACGGGGGGAATATCGTACCAGCCATACGTTTTTGCGGTCACCGCCAACGGCAACGCGGTCGTAATAGAAAAAAACGGTGAGGACGGCAGCAGCGAAGAAAGGCTCTGAATGCAAAGGGAACGGCCCCTGCTTACAGTTTTTTCTCCAGGCACACCAGCCCAACTCCTTTTATCCCGTTGAACACACAGGGCACGATTCCGGCCTCGCGATAGCCCAGGCGGGCGTACAGCCTGCGGGCAGCGGCGTTCTTCTCGTTGGTGTCCATGCGGAGCACGGGGCAGCCGCTTTGTCGCGCATAGCCTTCATAGAAGGCAACAAAGGCGGTGCCGTAGCCCCTCCCCGCCCGAAGCGGGTCTACCACGAGGGTGTGAAGCACCATAACCTCATCCGGCCCGGCAGGGTAAAGCCAGCCCACCTCTGCGTATACCGGCACCTGTATGCGGTTGATTATGGCGGCGGCAACGACTTGCCCGCCGTCCACGCAGACAAAAAGGTCGCCCCGCCCGAGCGCGTCCAGCGCGGTCTGGCGGGTGGGGTATACGCCCCTTTGCCAGCCTACTGTAAGACGGCCCTGCTCCTGTGCGTCGATTATGCGGCCGTATATGGCAGCGATGGCATCAATATGCCCGGATGTGGCTTTTATGAAATGCATATCAGAATACCTTGTCTCCGTTCTTTACGGGAGCGGTGGGCCTGAGCAGCACCACTCCCTGCTCAGATTCAGTACCAAGAATGCGTACCTCGCTCTTGACTGAGCCTATGTGTATGGGAGTGAGGTTGGTGCAGCATATTACCTGCATGCCTATAAGCTGCTCTGCGGTATAAAGCTCTGTTATCTGGGCGGAGGAGGACTTTACGCCTATCTCGGGGCCGAAGTCTATCTTGAGCTTATACGCGGGGTTACGGGCCTTCTTGTTGGGGCCTGCTTCGATTATGGTGCCGGCCCGCATTTCCACTCTGTCGAATTCCTCAACGCCGATGAGGGCGTTATTCTGAACCTCTTCCATTTTTGATACCTCCGTTGACGGCTGCGCCGTGGGTCAATGCCCGCGGCGCTTTTCCTTTTTCTTTTCCTGACGCAGCGCAAAGGCCGCCCGCTTTTCCGCTTCCTTCTGTTCCTTTGTCTTTTCCTGACGAATAAGCTTATTCTGCTCCCGCTGCAATTGCAGTGCCTGCTGAGACTTTGTGCCGGTGCCTATGGAGTTCACCTGACGGGCTATCTCCCTTTGCAGCCGCTTTGGGTTGACAGGCAGCGGTTTGCGCTCCTCTTTTACCTTCGGGCTGAAGGAGAGACGGCGGAAATCCCTATTCAGGAAATCCATTATTTCCCCGTCCTTTGGCTCCGCGCCGAATACTACGCGGCAGACCGAGAGCTGCATTCCCTCCCGGCGCTCGAATATGCCCACATAAAACTGACCGTCATGAAACAGGGTGAGGGTAAGTGATGCGTCTTGCATTGTTTTGGCCTCCTTAAAACAGCTTGCTGCGGGGAAGGGACAACCAAGGAGGCAGGTTACTGATACCCTGATGGGTACGCCCACGACTACCCGACGGGGCCGTGTTTTTATCACCCGCTGCTGGTATTATACTATAAGCAGGCAGAAAAGGGTATAAGTATTCCCTGCATATGGCATCATTCGATATTTAGAAAATAATCTAAATAATTCTTGACAACCTTACCGCCCCGGTATATACTCTATTTAGATGAAATTCAAAAGAGGTGAGGCGTATGGGAATGAAGGAGACCTTCAAGGCCATCGGGGATCCGGTGCGGCGGGAGATACTGGAGCTTTTAAAGGGAGGCATGATGTCCGCCGGTGACATAGCAAGCCATTTCGACATGACGCAGGCCACGGTATCATATCACCTGAGCCAGCTTAAAAAGGCGGGGCTCATATACGAGAACCGGGAAAAGAACTTTATATATTATCAGCTCAACACCAGCGTATTTGAGGAGATAATGCTTTGGTGCAGGGGCTTTATGGGAGGTAAGAACGATGAAGAAGATAAGTAAGCTGACGGTAATTACGACTTTGATAACGCTGCTGCCGATAGTGTTGGGCATAGCGCTGTATGACAGGCTGCCGGACGTGGTGGCCACACACTGGGGCATAGACAACCAGCCCAACGGCTGGAGCAGCAAGGCCATGGCGGCCTTCGGCATGCCGGGCATACTGGCGCTCATCAATCTTGTATGCAGCATAGCCATGGAGATATATCCCGGCAGCCCCTTTGTGAAGGTGCGCCCGGTCAGCATAAAGGCCGTTGGCGGATGGGAAAAGGAGAATAAGCTGGCCGATAAGGTATCTCCCAGGCTTATGTGGCTGTGCCGCTGGATAATACCCGTGCTGAGCCTTATACTGGTGCCGGTAATGCTGTATTCGGCCATGGGCGTGAGCTTTGATATGGGCAGGATAGTATGCGGCATACTCGGCATAATGTTCATAATAATAGGAAATTACCTGCCAAAGTGCAGGCGCAACGGCGTTGTGGGCATAAAGATACCATGGACGCTGAGCTCAGACGAAAACTGGGATAAGACTCACCGCTTTGCCGGGTTTGTATGGATCGTGTGCGGCGCGGCAGCCATAGTTGGAGGCTGGATAAAGCCAGTGGTCGCCATAGTGGCACTCATTGCAATGATACTGCTTCCGGTGGTATACTCAGGTATACTAAAGCATAAGGGGATATAGCAATGGTGACAACCAATCCCATGCGTATGCTCGCCGCCGCAGGCATAGGCTTTGAGGCGCGGGAATATCAATACGACGAGAGCGACCTCTCCGGCGTACACGCAGCGGCGGAGCTTGGCCTTGACCCGGACTGTACCTTCAAGACGCTGGTGCTAAGAGGAGACAAAAACGGCCTTTTCGTATGCTGCATACCCGTAGGGGAAGAGGTGGATCTGAAGAAGGCGGCGGTGATATCCGGCAATAAAAGGGCCGAGATGATACATGTGAAGGAGCTGCCTGTGCTGACGGGGTATATTCGGGGCGGCTGCTCACCCATAGGCATGAAGAAGCAGCTTCCCACATATATAGAGGAGACTGCCCAGCTTTTCGACAGGATAGCGGTGAGCGCCGGCATACGGGGGCAGATGCTGCTGCTGGACCCGGAGGAGCTGAGGGAGTTCGTGGGCGCCAGCTACGGCGAAATAGTTAAATAACGCATATTGTAAAGGGGGATATACCATGGAGACTAAGCAGACTCAGACCGCAGAGGAGCTGCAGGCGCAGCTGCTCAGGAAGATGCACAAAATGGATCTCATACGCACGGTGGCCTGCGTATTGGTGGCGGTGGTGGCGCTCGTAAGCGCCGTAGTGGTGCTGCCCAGGGCAAACAGCATACTGACCAACGCGGATAACACCGTGAACGAGCTTTCCGCCGTTGTGGACGAATTGCAGCAGGTGGATTTCATCGCCATGAGCGATGGCATTACCGAGCTTACAAGGGTAGGCAGCGAGAGCCTGACAGGCGCCACGGTAGAGCTTATAAAGACCATGCAGCAGCTGCAATCCATAGACTTTGAGGCGCTGTCCGAGAGTATAGAGAACCTGAATACCGTATCCGACGGAATGGCTAAGCTGTTCGGGAAAAAGAGATAAGCCCCGATAAGCAAAAATTATGAAAAGGGTCGCGCCTGAGCGGCCTTTTTTTGTTGCAAAAAGCCCGGTATTGTTCTAAAATTAATACAGAAAATACTTAACGCTATGACACATCTTTAACAAAAAATACAAGGAGGCTCAACATGAGCAATATTGACCCTAAGGCCCGCACCTGGGCGGAAATAGACATGGCGGCACTGAAGCACAACTTTGAAATAGCCAAGCGCACCGGCAAGAAGGTGCTCTGCGTCATAAAGGCCAACGCATACGGCCACGGAGCGGTACACTGCGGCCTTTTCCTGGAAAAGCAGGGCGCGGACTTCTTCGCGGTAGCCTGTCTGTCCGAGGCCATAGAGCTTCGGGAGGGCGGCATAACCAAGCCCATACTCATTCTGGGCTATACCCCCGAAAAGTACGCCGGGACCCTTGCCAAATACGATATCACCCAGGCCGTGCAGGACGAGCGCACAGCATTGGAGTTCGGCAGGTACGCTACCGAGGCCGGCGTGAATCTGAACGTACACGTAAAGATAGACACCGGCATGAGCCGCACCGGCATATTCGCCCAGGGCGAGGAGGCCGCCCTTGCAGCCGCCGATACCATCGAGCGCATATACAATATACCCGGCATCACCGTAAAGGGCATGTTCACCCACTTCTCCGTGGCGGATACTCCCTCCGAGGACGAATACACCGCGTGGCAGTTCAAGAACTACACAACCGTCCTCAACGCCCTTACAGCGAAGGGGCTGCGCCCGGAGGTATGCCACGCCAGCAATTCTGCGGCCATACTCGCCCACCCTGAGGCACACCTTGACATGGTTCGCGAGGGCATAATACTCTACGGCATGTACCCAGACAGCGAGCCCCGCAAGGGCGAGCTTAAGCCTGTGCTCACCCTCAAGTCCCGGGTAGCGCAGGTACGCGATCTGCCCGCCGGCACCTCAATAAGCTACGGACGAACCTTTATCAGCGACAAGCCCATTCGCACCGCCGTTATAACAGCGGGCTATGCGGACGGTCATCCCCGCCGTATAAGCAACGCCTCCTACGACATGATACACGGTAAAAAGTTCAAGCAGGTAGGCCGCATATGCATGGATATGCACATGATAGACGTCACCGGCGACGACAGCGTAAAGGTGGGCGACGAAGTCACCCTCTGGGGCGGCGCAGGCATGACCGCCGAGGAAGTGGGCAAGGTGGTAGGCACTATCAACTATGAGCTTACCTGCCTCATTACCCCCCGCGTACCCCGCGTGTACATCAACGAGGATTGATAATATATTATCCTGCGAGAGCCGGGCGCTGTGCGCCGAAAAGCATATTGTTTAAAAATACACAAAGCAAAACCAAAAAAGCCGCCATGCGCGGCTTTTTTGCTGCCGCCTATACAAAAAACAGCAAAAATATGAGTTATTTGTGAATAAATGTTGACGGGGCGGCGGGGGTATGGTATGGTAGAAAAGTCTATTTTAATATATTTATTTTTATTATGTTAAAGCGGCAAAGTAAAAACACAGGGGGAAAACTTAAAAATGGAAAACAACAAGGGACAATGGAGCTCCAATTTCGGCTTCCTCATGGCTGCCATAGGCTCCGCAGTAGGACTGGGCAATATATGGGGCTTCCCGTATAAGATGGGTGCAAACGGCGGCGGCGCGTTCCTGCTGGTATACGTCATACTGGTGGTATTCGTGGGCTTCGCGGTAATGCTGGGAGAGCTGACAATAGGCCGCAAGACCGGCAAGGGCGCGGTTGGCGCATACAGGGCGCTGAACAAAAAGCTCCCATGGGTGGGCTACATGGGCGTAGGCTCCGCGTTCCTTATTCTGGGCTTTTACAGCGTGCTGGGCGGCATGGTAATGCGCTATATGCTGGGTTTCCTCGTTAATATGTTCGGCGGCGCGGGCTTTGCGGCGGAGGGCTTCTTCGGCTCATGGATAGCCAATATGCCCGGCATGGTGGGCTTTTACGCACTGTTCATGCTGCTCAATATAGCGATAGTAATGGGCGGCATATCCGGCGGCATAGAGAAGTTCTCAAAGGTGGCGATGCCCGCTCTTGCCGTGATGCTGGTGACAGTCATAGTTTACGTCGCATGTCAGCCAGGCGCTATGGAGGGCTATAAGTTCATGTTCGTGCCGGATTTCTCGGTTTTCGACAGCCTCAAGTCCTTCTTCGACGTGCTCAAGTCCGCGGCGGGCCAGATGTTCTTCTCACTGTCCCTTGGCATGGGCGCAATGATAACCTACGGCTCCTATCTCTCCAAAAGCGAGGATCTTAATACCAACACCATAATAATCCCCGTGGCGGATACAATAGTGGCCATAATGGCCGGTATGGCGGTAATGCCTGCCTGCTCCGCCTTCGGCATGGACTACGGTCAGGGCCCCGGCCTGCTCTTCAATACCCTCCAGACGGTATTCATGGACGGCATGGGCGGCTTCATAGGCAGCCTCATGGGCTTCCTGTTCTATACCCTCGTATTCATAGCGGCCATAACCTCGTCAATATCGCTGCTTGAGGTGAACACCGCGTATATCATAGACAAGAGGCTGGAAAAGGGCAAAAAGGCCGACCGAAAGAGCATAACCGTGATAATGGCTACAGTCATTTTCATAGTCGGATTGCCTACGGCGCTGGACGGACTCGGCACTAACGTAGCGGGCGGCGCCCTCATAGACAACCCCGCCATAACCTTCGGCCTGCCCACCGTGGGCGCCACGGCGGATTGGCTGGACTTTTACGACATGATCGCGGAGGGCATACTCATGCCCTTGGGCTCCCTCGCCATGAGCATAATCATAGGCTGGGTGTTCGGGAACAGGATGGTAAAGGAGGAGGTCGCCTGCTCCGGCCATGTATACCGGGCGGAAGGGTTCTACAATATTTGCTTTAAGTACATCGTTCCTGTTATAATGGTGATAGTGCTTTACGCGCAGATACAGACATTCTTTGGCTAAAAAGGAGATGCTTATTATATGAAGCTGACGCTTGAAAGGGCGGAGGAGATACTTAAAAAGCACACCACGGAGGAGCACCTGTTTACCCATGCGCTGGCCGTCAGCTCGGCCATGGGCGCAATGGCGGAGCACTTCGGAGAAGATTCCGAATACTGGCGGGCCATAGGCTACCTTCACGACGTGGACTATGAGAAGTTTCCGGAGGAGCACTGCAAGCACGTCCGTGAGCTGCTTGCCCCGGAGGGGGTGGAAGAGGAGGACATAAGAGCCATAATCTCCCATGGCTATGGACTTTGCACAGAGGAAGTAAAGCCCGAGACTAACCTCGAAAAGAGCCTGTTTGCAGTGGACGAGCTCACCGGCATAGTCATGGCCTGCGCCCTCATGCGGCCTACCGGTATAACGGATCTGGAGGTCAGCAGCCTTAAGAAGAAGTTCAAGGATAAGAAGTTTGCCGCCAAGTGCAACCGGGAAATCATAAAGCAGGGCGCGGAGGCTCTGGGTATGCCCCTTGAGGAGCTTATGGAGCTTACTATAAAGGGTATGAGGACCGAGGCGGACGCGCTGGGCCTGGGCGAAAAGGAATAGAAAAAAGCATTAAAAAAGCGGGAATTTTCCCGCTTTTTTATTTGCGCGGGAAGGCCCGCTATGCTATAATCCATCTAAGAATGCTATTAAACGGAGGTGAGCTCATGGACGACAGTTGCAGTTGCACGGGAAAACAGGCTTCGGCTGAAGGCGTTCACTTGTGCCGGTTCATGGCTCGCACCCGCAGCGTAGCGGCATAAGCATATCATTACTCAGCCATACTTCTTTAAGCAACAGCAGACTAATATTGTCCCTTGGCGAGCGCTTTTTGCGTGCGCCGTGTTTTCGCTTGAATAAAATCGGAGGTGTGGATAATGGACAGCATCAGAAATTTACCGGAAGAACAGCCGGTACTCCGCAACTATTCGGAGGAGCTGGCAAAGATAATAAGAAGCAGCATCTCTCCCCGCGCACTGAAGGACAGGCTTTCGGACTACCATCAGAGGGATATAGCAGAGGTGCTGGAGGAGCTTACCCCGGCCGAGCGCAAGAAGCTTTACGGCATATTGGACAGCGACGAGCTTTCCGGCGTGTTTGAATTCGTCGACCATCCCTATGTTTACATAGACGAGCTGAACATACGCAAGAAGGTGGACATACTTTCCTGCATGGATCCTGACAAGGCGATAGCCTGCCTCAGGGAAATGCCGCGTGAGCAGCGCGAGATGCTAATAGACCTTATGGATGAGGGCAGCCGCCGTGACATAGCTATGGTGGACGCATTCGACGAGGACGAGGTGGGCAGCATAATGACCACCAACTATATCGTCATACAGCGCGGCAGCACCATAAAGGGCGCCATGGCGGACCTTATCAGCCAGGCGGCTGAAAACGACAACATCTCGACCATATACGTTACCGAAAAGGACGCGTATTACGGGGCCATAGATCTGAAGGACCTGATTATTTCCCGGGAAAACAGCAACCTTGAGGATATCATAGCTACGTCCTACCCTTACCTTTACGCAAGGGAGCAGATAGAGGACTGTCTGGAGCGCATAAAGGACTATTCCGAGGACTCCATACCAGTGCTTAGCAGCGACAACAGGCTGCTGGGCGTAGTCACCTCCCAGAGCATCGTTCAGGTAGTAGATGAAGAGCTGGGCGACGATTATGCAAAGCTGGGCGGCTTGACAGCCGAGGAGGACCTGAACGAGCCTACGATACAGAGTATAAGGAAGCGTCTGCCCTGGCTACTCATATTGATGGTGCTGGGCATGGTGGTATCCGGCGTGGTAGGCCTGTTTGAGGGCATAATGGCGCAGCTTACCATAATAGTCAGCTTCCAGTCCCTCATACTGGACATGGCGGGCAACGTGGGCACTCAGTCCCTTGCGGTTACTATCCGCGTACTTATGGATGAAACGCTGACCGGCAGGCAGAAGCTGGAGCTGGTGTGCAAGGAGGGCCGTATAGGCCTGTTAAACGGACTGATACTCGGGGCGGCATCATGCGGCGTGGTAGGGCTTTACATAATGCTCTTCAAGGCCAAGACGGCGGCCTTCGCCTTCGGCATATCAGGCTGCATAGGCGTGGCGCTGCTGCTTGCGATGGCGGTATCCAGCATAGTGGGGACCTGCGTGCCTCTGCTCTTCAAAAAGCTGGGCGTAGATCCCGCCGTGGCTTCCGGCCCGCTGATAACAACTCTGAACGACCTTACCGCAGTAGTGGCCTATTACGGCCTTGCGTGGCTGCTGCTGATAAACACCTTCGGTTTTGGGGCGTAATAAAAGGGCGGATATAAAAGCGCACCAAATCAGCGGCTGCCGACAGCAACAGCGGGTTGCTTGGCGAATTGGGCATATGCTGATAAAATGAGGGTGAAGGAGGCGATCTGCATGGAAACAAAAAATATAATTTTTGAACTGCGAACAAACAGAGGATTATCTCAAGACGAACTTGCAGAAAGGATATGCGTTACACGCCAGGCCGTATCGCGCTGGGAAAATGGAGAGACCGTACCGAATACCGAGACGTTAAAGCTGCTGTCCAAGCTGTTCGACGTATCGATCAACACTCTCCTGGGCTCTCCGCGAAAGCTGATCTGCCAATGCTGCGGTATGCCCCTTGAGGATTCTGTTATCAGCAAAGAGCCCGATGGCGACTTCAACGAGGATTATTGCAAATGGTGCTATGCGGAGGGCCAATTCGCGTATAAATCGAAGGAGGCTCTGCTCGATTACCTCGTCGCCAATATGCCCAACCCGGACAATTTGCAGGAGGAGGACAGGCGCATTCAATTCGATTCATATCTTTCCCGGCTGAAGCGCTGGAAATAACGCGCATCTGCACAGCCTTTATTTGAAATCAGGCGATTTTTTCACATTAAAACGATAAAGATCCTCCGTATGGCTGATGGCATACGGAGGATCGGTTATTTATGTGTACGCAAAATTCAAGCGCGTATCACATCACCCCGAGGCCGCGGGCTAATCGGGTGATGAAATCGTGTACGTTGGCCACGATGGTGGTTGCGCTGAGGCTGCCACGGTCCAGAAGCTTATTCACCACGAACTCGTCAGAGTCAACGGCGTAGAAGTACACGGGGCGTATGCTGCCGTCCTTCTGTACCCGGAATGAGGGGGTCATGTTGCCGGTGGCGATGGTGTGCAGCATGGTGGCAAGGCATATGACGGTGGTAGCGTCCCGCACCATGTCCCGCATTGCGTTGGCGGCCTGATATACGTCGCCTATCACCTCGGGCAGGGGGCCGTCGTCGCGAATGGAGCCTGCCAGCACGAAGGGGACGTTATTCCTTACGCAGCTCACCATTATGCCATTGTCCAGCTTATACTCCTCCACAAATGCGGGTATGGAGCCTGAGCGGCGCACCAGGTTAAGCACGTCCAGATGGTTGTAGTGGCCGTTTGGCATGGATTTCTGGGTGTATATGTCCTGACCCAGGGCGGTGTGCAGGTAAGCCCCCTCAAGGTCGTGGGTAGCCAGGGCGTTGCCCGCCATGAGGCCGTGAACGTAGCCGTTTTCCACTATGGCCTGCATGGCCCGCCGGGCGTCACGGTCGAAAGCGAAGGCGGGGCCCATCACCCAGACTACCTTGCCGTGCTGCTTTTCGTATTTCAAAAGCTCGGTGAGCTGGTCGTAATCCCTCGAATATGAGGTTTCGCGGCTGCGGCCCTGACGGAACACAAAGGCGTCCTCCAAGGCGTCCTCACCGCCCGCGAAGCCGTTTGCGTGTACATATATTCCGTCCCTGCCGCTTTCCGTGCGGCCCAGCAGCACGAGGTCGCCCTTTTTTATGTTGCGGGCCTCCACCACGTCCAGGCGGTTTGACTCAGGCCGGTATACCACGCAGGAGTCCATGCGGCTTTCCCCGGCAAGCAGCCATCGGCCATTTATTTTAAAGTATTCCGGGAACATGGAGGTGCTGTGGTAGCCCTCCGGCACTATGCCGTCCCGTTCTGCGGGGGCCATGGCAGCGTCGGGGGCGTTTCTGAATATATCAAGGCCGAAATCCGGGGCCTCGTACCGGGGCATTTCAAAAGCCATGTCGTATCCTCCTTATCAGCACAATGTAGCGTACATCACAGCCTTTATGGTGTGCATGCGGTTTTCCGCCTCGTCAAACACCACGCTCTGCCTGCCCTCGAACACCTCGTCTGTGACCTCCATTTCGGATATGCCGAACTTTTGGGCTATCTCCGCCCCTATGGTGGTGCGGGTATCGTGGAAGGAGGGGAGACAGTGCATGAATATGGCGGTGTCTTTGGCGTTTTTCATGGCGGCGGCGTTTACCTGATAGGGGGTAAGCAGGCTTATTCGCTCTGCCCATACTCCATCCGGCTCGCCCATGGATACCCATATGTCGGTGTAGATAACGTCGGCGTTGGCGGTGCCCTCCTTTACGTCCTTGGTGAGGGTGACGGTGCAGCCGTTTTCCGCCGCGATGGCACGGCAGGTATCCACCAGCTCCTGGGCGGGGAACAGCGCCTTTGGCGCGCAGGCGGTGAAGTTAAGGCCCATCTTGGCGCAGGCCACCATGAGGGAATTGCCCATGTTGTTGCGGGCGTCCCCCATGTAGGTGAAGTTTATGCCCTTTAGGCGGCCCAGCTTTTCCTCGATGGTGAGCAGGTCCGCAAGCATCTGGGTGGGGTGGAACTGATCCGTCAGGCCGTTCCATACAGGAACTCCGGAGTATTTGGCAAGCTCCTCCACAAGCTGCTGGCTGTAGCCCCGGTACTCTATGCCGTCGTACATTCTGCCCAGCACCCGCGCCGTGTCGGGTATGCTCTCCTTTTTGCCCATCTGGGAGGAGCCGGGGTCAAGATAGGTCACGCCCATGCCCAAATCCCGGCCTGCAACCTCAAAGGAGCAGCGGGTGCGGGTGGAGGTCTTTTCAAAGAGCAGCACTATGTTTTTGCCGTCAAGGTACTTATGAGGCACCCCGGATCGCTTCATGCTCTTGAAGTCCTTTGAAAGGTCCAGAAGATAGCGTATTTCGGCAGAGGTGAAGTCCAATAGCTTGAGGTAGCTTTTGCCGCGAAGATTTACTGCCATGATTGTGGCCTCCTTTTAACTTTATTTATATGATGATTTCTTTTTAATCGCGCCAGAGGGGCATGCTCATGCACCTGGGGCCGCCCCGCCCCCGGGAAAGCTCCGAGCTGGGCATTTCCAGCACGGTAACGCCGTTGTCTCTCAGTATTTTGTTGGTTATGATGTTGCGGTCGTAGGCCGCCACGACGCCGGGGGAAATGCAGAGAGTGTTGGAAGCGTCGTTCCACTGCTCCCTCTCAGAGGCTATGGGGTCCTTGCCGCCGCAGCGTATGAGGGACACGCTGTCCAGTTCCAGCTTTTCTTTGAATATATCCTCAAGGGGCCGTGTAAGCTCCCGGGCCCTTATGGCCTTGGGGCCGTTGCCCGGGGTTATTTCGTATATGCGCAGCGTTTCCCGTATGCCGGGGTGCATCACGAATTTGCCGGTATCCACCTGAGTGAGCACCGTATCAAGGTGCATGAAGGCGCGTATGTCGGGTATATCCAGTGCAAGCACCGTGCGTATCTTGCAGCCGGGGTCGCTGAACATATTTGCGGAGAGGAGCTCCACCGCCTCCGGGCTGGTGCGCTGGGAAAGGCCCACAGCAAGGACGGATTCCGAAAGGTTCAGCACGTCGCCTCCCTCTATGCAGAAGGGCATATCCGGGGTGTAGTAGAGGGGGACCTGCCCGGCGAAATCCGGATGATAGCCCAATATGTAGCGGGCGTATATGGTCTCCCGCCGGCGGGTCTCGGAGTACATCTTATTAAGGCTTACGCCTGTGCCTATGGAGGCGAAGGGATCCCGGGTGAAGTAAAGGTTGGGTATGGGCTCCAGCGCGAAGCGGCCCTCCCGGCGCACAAGGTCGGTAAGGGGGCTTTTGCCCTTTAGGGAAAGCTCTGACATGAGCACGCCGGCCATTGTCTTTTCTATCAGCTCAAGATCGTCCTGTATATTTGAAAGGTATCTGAAAAGCGGCTCGTGGCAGCTTTCGGCCAGGGGGCCTCCAAGGGATATGAACTCGCCTATAAAGGCCTTGCGCAGTTCCGGCCGATTGGATATGGTCTCAGCCATGAGCTTTTCGAGGTAGACCACCTCCACGCCGTTGTCCGTAAGGGCTTGGGCGAAGGCGTCGTGCTCCCGCTGGGCTGCAGCGAGATAGGGTATGTCGTCGAACAAAAGCTGCTCGAGGCTGGTGGGGGTCAGGTGCTCAAGCTCCAGCCCCGGCCTGTGCAGCAGGACCTTTTTCAATGGGCCCGTTTCGCTGGTAACATGTATAGGCATTAGCTTTTCTCCTTTTGCTTGACTGTCAGTTAAATTTTATCATTTTTTCGCCCCTGCCGCAGGACAAATGAATTAGGGGCAACGGTATTTTACGCCCTAAAATACAGCCATATAAGGCAAAAACCCCACGGCAACTGAGCCTTGCCATGGAAATGCCGCTGCGGTAAAATACAATATAAGATCGTAAATTTGTCCTATACTGCTTTGAAGGGAGCTTTTGCCGTGAAAGATACCGTACAGATACAGCCGGGCTACTGCTCGGAGATAGACCCGCGCAGGCTTTTTTCTGTGGCGCGGGAGGTGATAGCCGCACCCACCCAGCCCCTGATACATCAGGGAGCCCGCTTTTTATACGTGAGCAAGGGGGAAGGTACGCTGCTGCTTCAGGGAAGGGGATACCGCCTAAGGGAGGGTACGCTCGTGGCCATAATGCCGTGGCAGATAAGCGAGGTTACGGAGGTATCCGCGCCGCTGACCTACTACCTGATACGTTATCAGCTGGATGCGGTGAATCTCGCCCTCAAGTCCCTTTGCAGCATAGCTCAGGACGACGAAGAGCTTCTTTCCCGAATAGAGGCTGCGCCGGTAGTTATATGCGGCGGCAGGGGAGCCGAGCGCATAGACAGTATTGTGGGGCTTTTGCAGGCGGAGCCGGAGGACAGCGACGGCGGCCACTCGTCTGCCTATGCCATAAGCCTTATAATAGAGCTTATGATACTCTTCTGCCGTCAGGGACAGGGGAAGGAGGGCAGGGCTTCCGCAGCGGTGGGGGGCAGGAGCGAGGCGGCGCTGCTGCGCTATATTTATACCCATTTGAACGAAAAGCTGACCATAACGGAGCTTTCCGCCATGTTTTACATGAGCGAGGGCTCAATACGCAAGTACATAAGGGAGGTGAGCGGCCTGTCCTTCTTTGACCTGCTGGCCGAGATGCGGGTCACCCGCACCATGAACTTCCTGCTCTATACGGACTTCACCCTTGAGGAGATAGCCGGCATACTGGGCTATGTGGACGCCTCCCACATGTCCAAGGTGTTTGCCGCCAGAATGGGGACCAAGGCGGGGGAATACCGCAAAACCTACCAGCTGATATCCGAGCAGTGCGGCATACGGGAGACCCGCAGGGCTTACGATATAGTGTGCAGCATATACCGCAATTATGCCGAAAAACTGACGGCGGAATCCGTAGCGAAGGAGTTTGGCATCAGCCGCGACGAATTGCAGCGCATGCTGCTCTGCCTTGTGGAAAAGAATTTCGACAGCTTTCTGAACTATGTGCGAGTGCAGCAGGCCTGCCGCCTGCTCACCACCACCGCCGCCACCATCACCTCTATCGCCATAGAGGTGGGCTACAACACCGTAAAGTCCTTTACGAGAAACTTCCTGCGCTTCATGGTGATGACGCCAAGCAGCTACCGGAAGGCGGCGCAGGGCGCGATGGGCAAATAAACGAAAGGAAAAAGAAAAATGGAGCATGGATTCATAAACCTTACGCCTGAAAACATTATGGACGAGCACCTGTGCTGCATAATCCGCAGCAGGAAGCCCCACCCCGGCGTTGAGGCGAAGCGCCAATGGCTGGCTGAGCGGCTTGGGGAGGGACACGTTTTCCGCAAGTTAAATGTAAAGGGCTGTGTATTTATAGAATATGCCCCCTTGGAGACAGCGTGGACCCCCATACTGGGAGACAACTATTATTACATATACTGCCTGTGGGTGCTGGGCGAGCACAAGGGGCACGGCTACGGCCGGCAGCTTATGGAATACTGCCTGAATGACGCGAAGGAAAGGGGCAAGTCCGGCGTATGTATGCTGGGGGCGGAGAAACAGAAGGCCTGGCTGTCGGATCAGGCTTTTGCCATGAAGTACGGCTTTGAAGAGGTGGACAGCACCAAGGACGGGTATAAGCTCCTTGCGCTGTCCTTTGACGGAACGCTGCCGCGCTTCGCCCCAAATGCCAAAAAGCAGGCTATAGAGAACAAAGAGCTGACGGTATATTACGATATGCAGTGTCCCTATATCCTCCAGAGGGTAGAAACGCTGAAGGAGCATTGCGAAGAAAAGGCGATACCCGCCTCCTTCGTTCAGGTGGCGACGTTTGAGCAGGCAAAGGCGCTGCCCTGCGTATTCAACAACTGGGCGGTATTTTACGGCGGAAAGTTCCAAACGGTGAACCAGCTGGATGGCGGCATGCTGGATAAGATAATGGCGAGGGAGGACGCATGACGGGGAGAAGGGTATGCTACCCTAACGCCACGTCGAGTATCATCATCAGGCTGAAGCCCAGGGCGAAGAAAATCGGACCGCTGTGCGAGTGATCGCCCTGGGACATTTCAGGGATAAGCTCCTCGACGACCACGTATAGCATGGCGCCTGCGGCAAAGCTCAAAAGATACGGCACGCCTACGGCCATTCCCTCGGGAATATTGTGCAGCGTAACGGCGAGCACCATCATGGTGGTGCGCTTAAGTCGGACTTTAGGGCCCTCGGCGTTTTTGCTGTTCTGGTGCAGATGGGGTATGATGTGGTCCAGAGCCAGCAGAAAAAGTATGCCCATCCAGAAACCGGCTGCCGCCGGTATAAAAGAAAGCCTGCCCATAGATTGAGATTGGTTCATTGCGGGGATAAGCAGGCTCCATATAGACGCTGCCACCATAACTCCCGCGGCAAAGCCTGCGAGCATGCGCTGTATCCCGTCGTTCAGCGATTTTTTCATAAAGAATACGCATGACGCGCCCAAAGCCGTGCCGAGGAAAGGTATGAGTATGCCATAAAATACTTCCATGTTGATGCCGGATCCTTTTCATATTTGAGATGTCTGCATTTTATCACAGGAAATGTGGTCTACAACAAATACCGCGAAAAGAGCAGGTTATACTAAAGCTTCCTCAGGCAGCACAGCCTGAGGAAGCTTTAGTATAACCGTGATAACGATTTTTACATTCGATAAAAGCCTGATCTATTTTGCAAACCGTTCCTTATTTATCCACAGCCCAAGTGCCGGATTGGGAATGAAGTACACTTCCTCGCCGTCCACGGTGTTGTAGCCGTAGGAGAGCTTGGCGGGGTCGTACTTCTTTACCGTTTCGTCGTAGCTTGCGGGTATAAAGCCCACGGAAGCGATCTCCTGTTGGGAGATGTCCTTCACGGCGTAGGTAATGGAGAACCGGCCGTCGCTGGAGCCGTGTATAAGGTGCGCGGCGGCCCCCATATTGGCTCTGAGGTCGGCGTTTTCCGGTTTGTTGAACTCTTCCAGGGTATGCAGCCTGCCCCGGTAGCCGTACTTGCGTATGAGCTTATCCACCTGGGCATCCTCGCCGAACTTGGATACGCCGGGGGCGAGTATTATCAGCTCGCCGCCGTCCGCCATGGCCATTCGGGTGCGGTATACCGCCTTGTTGCCGAGCCAGGTGCTCTTGAACTCAGACGGATCGAGATATACCACGCACTTCTTAATTCCCGTTTCAACAAAGTCTATGTTTTTCTGCTGGGCAAGCTTCACGGCCTCTGTAAGGCAGCTCCTGCCCTCGCCTATGAACAGCCCGTGAGTGCGGATATTGCCGCCGGGAGCTGTGGTGACGGTGAGCACGAAGAGTATGAGCCTATCGTTTAAAAAATGTTCCATGCCGTAGTCGAATATTTTACGCACAGGCGTGTTGTCACGGCCCATCATGCGCTCCATGCCGTATACGGCCCCTACCATGTGTGATTTATTAATCATGTCGCTACCGCCAACGCCTACGAAAAGGTTCTTGGCGTGGTTGGACATACCTATTACCTCGTGGGGCACAACCTGGCCGGGAGAGATGATGAGGTCGTACTTTTCATCCATCAACCGCCGGTTTATCTCCACGCTCACCGGGTCGTGCCAAAGGCCTTCGGTTATCTCCTCGAGGTAGTCCGCCGGTACCTCGCCCAGCTTTATGACGTCGTTCCGCCAGTCGTGTATCAAAAACTTCTCATAGGGTATATCCCCAAACATGGTAGCCGCCTGCTCTTTTGAAACGGGCTCGTGGGTACCCAGTGCGGGTAGAATATCCACGTTTACCCCGGCTTCCGCCAGCATGCGGTAATAGGTGTTGGTTATAAACCCGGCGTTGGAGTGGAAGCGGGTAAAATCCGGTGGGATTATCAGAACATTATTAAGTTTTCTTCCCCGTATGCTCGCCGCGAGGGCGTCCTTTATCTCATCCTGAGCAAGGCCGCTCTCGTTCATGGCTATATTATAAATGTCTTCCATATCACACACCGCTGTAAGCGGAGAAGCCGCCGTCTATTGGAACCACTACGCCGGTAATGAAGGAAGCCGCGTCGTTATTGAGCAGGAACAGCACCGTTCCTATAAGCTCTTCCGGCTCGCCGAAGCGGCCCATAGGCGTAGCCGCCAGTATCTTGCCTGTGCGGGGGGTGGGGGTGCCGTCCGGGTTCCAGAGCAGGGCGGCGTTCTGCTTGGTGGAGAAGAAGCCGGGAGCTATGGCGTTTACACGTATGCCCACCTTTGAGAAATGTACCGCCAGCCACTGGGTAAAGTTGGATATGGCGGCCTTCGCCCCGGAGTAGGCGGGTATCTTGGTGAGGGGGGTGTAGGCGTTCATGGAGGATATATTCAGTATATTGCAGCCCTCCCGGCCTACCATGTCCTTTGCGAAGGTCTGGGTGGGTATGAGTGTGCCCAGGAAGTTAAGATTGAACACGAACTCAACTCCCTTCTGCTCCAGGTCAAAGAAAGACTTGGTTTCCGCGTCTATGTCTCCAAGCTCGAAGTATTCTTTATCTGTGGTGGCCCGGGGATTGTTTCCGCCTGCGCCGTTTATGAGGATATCACACTTGCCCAGATCCTTCAGTACCGCCTGACGACATTCCTCCATGGAGTCCTTATCCAGCACATTACATTTGTAGGCTATTGCCTTGCCGTTCTCTGCGGTTATCTCTCCGGCGACCTTTTCTGCCGCTTCGAAGTTTAAGTCAAGCACCGCCACCCTGGCACCGGAGGCCGCGAGGGCCTTTGCGAACATGCCGCAGAGCACACCGCCCGCTCCTGTCACTACCGCCACTTTATTCGTAAGGTCCGTATTGATGGGAAGCTTCATAATTTTATAGTCCTTTCTTTACAATCAAGCGTTGTATGTTGTGGCCGCGGTATTGCCGCCATGGCCCGTCCAGTTGGTATGGAAGAACTGCCCCCGGGGAGCGTCCAGCCTTTCGTATGTGTGCGCGCCGAAGTAGTCCCGCTGTGCCTGCAATAGGTTGGCGGGCAATCTTTCCGTAGTGTAGCCGTCGAAGTAGCTTAATGCCGAGGTCATGGCAGGGGCAGGAACGCCGTATTCTATTGCTGCTGCCGCTACCTTGCGCCATGCGGGTATATGTGCCTCTATGGTGACCTTGAAGTAGGGGTCAAGGAGCAGGTTGCTGAGTTCGGGGTTCTTGTCGTAGGCTTCTTTGATCTTGCCCAAAAATGCGCTGCGGATTATGCAGCCGCCCCGCCACATGAGGGCTATGCCGCCATAGTTCAGATTCCAGCCGTAGGTCTTTGCGGCTGTGCGCATGAGGGTATAGCCCTGTGCGTAGGATATTATCTTGGAGGCGAACAGCGCCTGCCGTATGGCCTCGATGAACTCTTCTTTGTTCCCATTGAACTCCGGTATATTCCTTCCGAACTCCTTCGCGGCGATTACCCGCTCTTCCTTCATGGCGGAGAGGCAGCGGGAGAATACCGCCTCGCCTATGAGGGTCAGCGGCACGCCCTCGTCCAGCGCGGCTATGCCGGTCCACTTGCCTGTGCCCTTCTGGCCTGCGGTATCCAGTATCTTTTCAACGATGGGGCTGCCGTCGGTATCCTTGTAGGCGAGTATGTCGCGGGTTATCTCGATGAGGTAAGAGTCAAGCTCCGTCTCGTTCCACTTTTTGAATACCTCGTGCATCTCGTCGTCGCTCATCCTGAGCAGGTCCCGCATGAGGTGGTACGCTTCGCAGATGAGCTGCATATCGCCGTACTCTATGCCGTTATGTACCATCTTTACGAAGTGGCCCGCGCCGTTTTCTCCAACCCAGTCGCAGCAGGGGGAGTCGTCCTCTACCTTTGCGCAGATGGACTGGAATATGGGCTTTACGTATGGCCATGCGGCAGGGGAGCCGCCGGGCATCATGCTGGGGCCTTTCAGTGCGCCTTCTTCTCCGCCGGAAACGCCTGTGCCTATGTACAGCTTGCCCTTGGATTCCACATACGCGGTGCGGCGTATGGTATCCGGAAAGTGGCTGTTGCCTCCATCTATGAGTATGTCGCCGTTATCCAAGAGGGGTAGCAGCTTTTCTATCATGTCATCTACAGCCTGTCCGGCTTTGACCATCATGAATACCTTGCGGGGCTTTTCAAGGGCAGCTACCAGCTCTTCGAGGCTATGGCAGCCGATTATGTTCCTGCCCTTTGCCCTGCCGTTTACGAAGTTGTCCACCTTTTCTGTAGTGCGGTTAAACACCGCCACGGTAAAGCCATTGCTTTCCATGTTCATGACCAGATTCTCGCCCATTACGGCGAGGCCGATAAGGCCTATGTCAGCTTTTTTCATATAAAATTATCTCCTTATCTCTGCACCCTTGCGTTGCCGGCGTATATGTCCCAGACCTGTTTTTCGTCGGCGGGTTCCGCGTAGTCGTTCAGGCTGGAAGCGGCGAGCACACCTGTTGCCCAGCCGAATTGCAGGCATTTTTCGGCCTCCCAGCCATTCAATACGCCGTAAAGCAAACCGCCGGTGAAGCCGTCGCCGCCGCCTATGCGGTCCATGACGGGTATCTTACGGGGTTCTTCAACATACCATTTATCACCGGAGAGCAGTATCGCCCCCCAGAGATGTTCGTTGGCGGAGATGACCTGCCGGAGTGTGGTGGCGAACATCCTTGCGTTTGGGTACTTTCCCTTTACCTGCATTATCATTGCCTTAAAGGAATCTATCTTGGCGGAAAGTTCCTTTCCTCCCGCCTCCGGACCCTTAAAGCCAAGGCAGAGCTGGAAGTCCTCCTCATTGCCTACTAATATATCCGCGCAGGAGGCTATCTCGCCAAATGCCTTTGAAAGCTCATCCTCACGGCCCTTCCAGAAGGTGGCCCGGTAATTGAGGTCAAATGAGACAAGGGTGCCGTACTTCTTTGCGGCTTTAGCCAGCTCCAGGCAGCACTTTGTAGTGTCCTCGCTCATGGCGGCTATAAGGCCGGAGATGTGCAATATCTCAATACCTTCCTGTCCGAATATGCGCTCTATGTCAAAGTCCGAGGCGCTGAGCGTACGACCGACCTCGCCCGCACGGTCGTTCCATACCCGTGGGGCGCGGAGGCCGAAGCCGCTGTCCGCTATATTGAACTGGTGCCGGTAGCCCCAGGGGCCGCCCTGGGGGACTTCCCCGCCCTCGAAGCGTATGTTCCGGGCCCGAAGCTGCGCCTTTATGAAAGCGGCGATAGGACTGCCCTCCACGAACTTGGTCAGCGCAAGGCATTCCCTGCCCAGGGACGATGCCACGTTCAGCACGTTAGTTTCGGCGCTGGTGGCCTGAAGGTAGAACCGGTCGCTGTTGTGTACCGCCATCCTGTCCTCTGGGGTGATCCGCACCCCCATGCTGGTGGGGCACGCCAGTGCGTATTTTTTGGTCATGTTTTGCCCTCCTTTTAGTATATTTTGCTGTATAAAAGCTCGAGATGCTTTGATATATGCCGGTCGAGATGCCGGGCGTATACTTCTTCATGGTCGTGCCATAGCTTATAGAGCCTGCTGCGGAACAGCGGTGCACCATCTGCCTTGGCGTTCAATATCAGGCCGTAGGTGATGTGGATGAGTTGTCTCGGGTCGTTTTGCTCGAACAGGCCGGGAAGCTCTTCGTCGCTCAGTGTGTCTATATCAGGTATTCTGGTAAGGTCTGTGGTCACATGATAGTACTTTTTCGCTTCGTTAAAGGAGGACAGGGCGAATTTATGCACTTCCCTGTATAGCTTTGGATCGCACTCTGCCACTACCTGCATGGCCTCCAGCCAGTTGGTGCCGGCGGTCTTTACATGGAAATTACCCCGTGTGAGCCTGCCTATTATGGGAAATACGGAGAATTTATCCGAGCCGGAATGTATGCTCAGCTTATAGCCGAAGTGCCGGGCTATAGCAGCGTGTATGCTGAATTCAGCTTCAAATCTGGCAAGGTCGCCCACGTAGTCGATGCCCTTCTGGAACTCGCCGCAGAAGCGCGGGGCAACCGTTGTAAGCTTTACGCCCCGGCGTATGAGCTCACTGGCAACGAAATAGTGCTGAGCGGGGGTGGTGGGGGTAGCTGTTTCGTCTATGGATAACTCAAAAGCCACCGGGCGGCCCTCTATATATTTGCGGTATATGTGCTCGGCGTGGTCTATGGCATTGCAGTATATGAGACAGGCGCGCATGAATTCCTCCGCGGAAAAGCTGACGATGTAATCCTCAACGGCAAAGCTCTTATTGCAGTACAGCTCCTCAAGCTGCTTATCATCCTGATATTCGCCGTATACCTCTGCGTCTGTCATGTTGTTTACGTTGTTACGTATGTGTTCGCTGCAATCCAGAGTTATCATGGTATAGCCGCTGCCGAGAGCATATTCCACCTCATCGTCCGTTTTAAGGTGGTCGCCATCCGCTATGAAGCCGCGCCGGAAATCCTCCCGGAATACCCCGAAGGTTGCGGCGTCCAGTACATCGTCAAAGGTGCGTCCCGTGAGGTTCAGTTCGCGTATGGACTGCTGCGCCAGCGCTGGTATGGCATCGTATTTTTCTATGGCGCGCAGCTGACCCGGCGCGGCTATGCCCAGCCTGTCCCCAAGACCGAAGGTGCGTATCTCGGAGAGCAGTGGTTTCGGGGCGGTAAATGGGAAAAGCTTTCGGAGCAGCTGTGCGTTTTCGTGGTTCAGCGGCGCGGCGAAGCCGTCGCCGGTATCTCTGCCTGTAAAACCGGGGTTTTCGCCGGTAATGAGGAGAATATCCTCGCTTTCCCCCCGGAGCATGCAGACGGTACAGCTGCCGGCCGTATGCCTGGATCTTTCGTATACTTTCATTCTTTACCTCCGTATATATTGCAAATGCTATAGCAATGGATTGAGATAGCTGTTTGTGGTAAGGCTGCTTTTAAAGACCACCTCGCTGCTGACGTATACCGTGTCGAGCGGCGGCATTTTACCAGACATAAGGTATTCCGTCATATACTTTGCGGCGGTATACGCCTGGGTATAAGGGCGCTTATCCACAAGGTTGGTAAATATCCCGCTCCTTAAGCATTCGAGGTTCTCGCCGAACATATCGTTGCCCAAGGCGATGACCCTGCCCTTAAGGCCCAAGCTGTCTATCGCCCGGCCTAGCAGCAGGCTGCCCCTTGCGTTCACCGCCACGCAGGCACCTATGTCCGGGTGGCTCATGATGCTGAAGCTCAGCATATCGAGGCTTTCGCGGGACAGGTTTACTGGGTGTATCTTATATAGTGGATTGCGCATCTGCTGCTCCTTCATATATGCGCAGAACCCGTTGGCTATCATGTAATGAGAGGGAGTGTCCACCTCGCCCGCACAGAGCAGTATTCCGGCGTCTTTGGGTATCTGGCGGGAGATGAGCTCCGCCATTATACGGCCCACTGCATCGTAATCCGGCAGCACGCAGCAGAGTCTGTGCGAGAGCGGTAGGTCTGTGCTTACAAGCACAACGGGTATACCGCTGTCTATGGTGGAAAGTATGCAGGCTGCGCCTTCAGCATTGGTTTCACCGGTGGTGATAAGGCCGTCTATATGCTGCCCATTCAAAAGCTCTCCCAACACTTCTGCATGGCTTTTCTGCCCCGGGGAAAAGGGCGCTTCTACTATTTCGAGGTTGAGATCATTCTGGACGGAGAACCAGTCCCTTATGCCGTTCCATATAAAACCAAAATAATATCTGCTCTCTGCTGTGTTGCTGGGAAAAGAAACTGCAATGCGCAAAGGTTTACGCTTTAGGGAAGCGGCTGCACTGTTAGGCTTGTAACCAAGCCCTGCGGCGGTTTCGATTATGCGCTCTCTCGTGGCGTCCCCGACACCGGGCTTGCCGTACAAGGCGCAATGCACTGAGCCTATGCTCACACCTGCCCTTTCTGCTATATCTTTTATTGTTATACGTTTTGACATGATTTAATCTCCTTATTTACTAAAACGTTTTAGTAAATATGATAATACCTAGTTTACCGGCAATAAAACGTTTTGTCAATACGGAAAAATCAATAAAAGAATGAAATTGCCAAACGAATGGGCTGGGCATGGTGAATGTATGAAAACACACCATGCCCATATATATGAGGAAAGAAAAATAATGGGTTAATTCTTCTTAAACTTGGTAAGAATGTCACGATCTATCATGCAAACAGCGGAAGAACCGTTGCCAATCTGTACTTTACCGCTGAGGCAGAGAAGCATGTAGGCGTCAGATTTGCTTATACCGTATTCTGCTCCTATACGATGAATAAGATCGACATATCCACGGCTTATGGCATAAGTGAGATTCTTGCCACTCCATATGCCCACGGAGCCTATATACTTTGGCGTGTTGACCTGGGGACAACCGTAATATTTCATATCTGCCTTCTTGATGAGGGAGACTTTTACTGTTGTGCGGCCTTGGCATTCAATAGCACATCCAGTAATTTCACCATCGCCCTGAGCGGCATGTACATCACCTATAGAAAGCAAACCGCCAGGTACATTACAGCGAAGGACTATGGTAGCCCCCTCTTTGAACTGGGGGATATCTACGTTGCCACAGTATTCCTCGTTGAGACTATCGGAACGTACACGATCCCATTTGGGAGCTACACCTATACAACCAACAAAGGGATTAAGAGGTATTTTGATGAAGTCTTTGCCGCTTTCAAGATTCATAATGGCATGTCCTTCGCCGTCAAAAGTAAGTATGCGGGTAGTAGGGACAAGGGGATCCTGAATATTGAATTTTACAGCTTCCATCCAGCCGCAGCCACCCTGTATGGAGGTATAACCGCCATTGCGCCAAATGCCGGGCTCAACTTTTATTATTTCAATGGCCAGAAAATCGCCAACTTCAGCGCCATTCACATATACAGGGCCACATACGGGGTCGCTGCCGCCACCGGCTGCCTCACGAAGCTCCTGACATTGAGCCCATACATGACTTTCTTCAGTAAGCAAACTACAGTTTGCGTCTTCGGATTCGAATATAACGGTATCACCGGAGTCAATATGTGCTTCAGGGTTAAGAGTGGGATCATAAGTAAGTTTCTTGGTATCCATCCCTAGGATTACTGTTTTGCTCATAGTTAAGAACATCTCCTTTAAAATTATTCGTCTATTTTTATTGGCATTGGCGCCAAAATTTATTGTATAGAATGCTGAGCTTGGGTCTTTGGCAATGGATTTTTGCTATCAAATACGGTCCATAACACCACAGATACAAGTATTACTACGCTGCCTATCAGCGTAAAGGGAGTGGGTAGTTCACCGAGAAAAAGAAATACCCACAGCGGATTTAGAAATATTTCAAAAGTGCATATAAGTGAAACGGCGAGCGGTGAAGTGAGCCCAGCCGCTTTGGAAAGCGCAAGATTAGGCACTGGAATTTGTATTATACCGGCAAAAAGTACAGCTATTATTATCGCCGGTGAGATTGCCAAAATTGAACAGGAAACAGGTGAGACCATTAGCAAACATACCAGCAGCAGAGAATGCCCTATAGCTATACCGGAGTAGCGCTCTTCTAGACTATGGCTGGCCAATGAACACTGAGTTCCGGCATTAGCTATGCCGGATAGAATCGAAAATAAGTTACCAAGCATGGTGAAGGAATTTGCATCCATAAATATAAAAACCATGCCTATTAAAGATAACAGTACCAATGCAAAATCCTTGAAAGTGTATTGTGTATGATAGAATACCATACACATCAGCATCAAATACGCAGGGGACATGGATTGCAAAGATATGACGGCTGCCGCCGAGGAAAGCCGTTGCGCCGGAAAATACAATATATTGGTTGCGAATACGGTTATGCCAATCAACAATGAACTGCGATTTACAGTGAAGCGCAGCTGACTAATTTGCATAAAAAAATATATAGTAACACCAGCGATGATGCCACGTATTGCCAGAAGATATTGCCAAGGCCAAGGTATGCTCTTTACAAATAGACCCGAAAAACTGAACATAACAGGGCATACAAAAGCTAGCAATTTACCTTTTATGTCATTGGATAATCCTTTGCATCCATGCAGTACGGGTAATGTCATAACGATGCCTCTAATGTCCGAAGATGGGCCAGCCCACGTTCGACTGCGGTTTTGCCATCTGGCCAGGGATAACATTCCAGGGTAAGTGTCTGATCATAGCCTACTTCTCTCAACGCTTTGAGGAAAGGAACGAAATTAATAAGACCATACCCAGGGTAATGTCGAGTGTTATCTGCTACATGTACATGCCCTAATTTTTTGCCGCAGGCGATAACAGGATCACGCCAGCTGCGTTCTTCCATGTTCATGTGATATGTGTCAAGATGTACAAGCAGCTTATTGCTGCCTACTTTATCTATGACTTCCAATACATCTTGTGCAGTAAGCAAATAATTTGTTTCGATTCTGTCGATTGCCTCTATAACTATGCGGCCGTTGCCCTTTTCGGCATAGTCACACAATTCTTTGCAGGACTCAATCATAAGTCTATCAGTTGAACTGAAGCTAGCTCCATCCGGTACTGTACCACGCATAGAGCCTATAACAATGCTGCAACCAAGCACGGAAGCCAGATCCAGATGATCTTTGAGGCGTTGTACGGCTCTTTTGCGTATAAAATTATCTTTAGAGGTTATGGAAAGCCCTTCACGCCCGTACGCCATACCAGTACCAATACTGGATATAAGTATGCCCTTATCAGCACAGTAGTCTCTGATGCGAAAAGCGTCAACTTCATCAGGTCTACAGAGGTGCAGCTCTATAGAATCAAAACCATGACTTGCTAAATAATCAACGGTTTGATAGATATCAGGGTCGATAAGAGGAAAGGGGCTGTTGGATGGAGCGCTTAATGCACAAGTAACACCTATTTTGAATGACATGACAATACTCCTTAAAGTTGTACATGATATTATACTAGCATAAAAATGACAAAATTATAAGCAAAGATACTACAATAGTGTCAAATATAATGACATTATACATCAACAACCAAACACTGACAATATAAGATTGATATTATTTGTACATATGTCAAATGCACTAATCTAATAGGAAAAACAAAAAATAAGGGGATAATATAGAAGATATATGAAAAATAGGGGGGATGATGGAGAAATAAAGAGTCAGAAAATAATAGATGGAATGACTGTGAGGACCCAAAAATCAATATATGTTGCCCTTTTTAATTCAGAATATGTAAATCACACAACAAATAATCAAATGCATTAATAGTAGCATAAAATGCAAAGTTAGTATTGACAAGATGGTGACGAAATACTAAAATACAGTCAATAGGTTTTTGCGTAAACAAAAACTATCGCACGAAGCGGTATTTTAAGATACTAAATCGATCGTTAAAAAGAACGGTTACCGAATCATTCATTTTAAGAAACAACGGACTGTAAGCCTAAACTGATTGTTTAATAACGCTCAGGTACGGAGGAAAATACAATGCTGAAACTGGGAATGGAACATAAAAAGTTTACTTTTGATCGAGAGATGCCTCCCGTGGCGAGTATAAAGCCAGGCGAGAGCGTATTATTTGAGACTGAGGATGCAAACGTAAGTCTTATTACAAAGGAAACCGATATATGGGCGGAATTTCCAAAGCTATATGCTATGGGCGGTGGATGCAATCCCGTTACTGGCCCCGTATATGTTGAAGGTGCTACTAATAAGGATTGCTTAAAGGTAGAGATCAAAAAAGTCGTTCCGGGTTTTATTCGTAACGGCGGTTATACATCAATATATAGCGGACTTGGCAGTTTGCAGAATGTTCAGGGATCACTTCAGAAGCCTCTTGAACCCCGTACTAAAATATGCGGTTTTGAAGATGGCAATATAATTTTTAAGTTGCATGAATCAGACGAATTCCTTAAAGTGCCAATGAATCCTTTTGTAGGTACCATTGGTGTAGCGCCTAAAGAAGATAGAAGGTCTTCTTTCTATCAGGGTAAAGAATGGTGTGGAAATGTGGACATACCCGACATAGCGGTGGGAGCTACGGTTATACTGCCTGTAAATGTAGAAGGAGCACTGTTTTCTATAGGTGATATCCATGGTGCGCAGGGAGATGGCGAAATTACTGGTTGTGCCCTCGAATGCCAGGGCCAAGTAGAAGTAAAGATTGATGTTATATCCAGGGAAGAAGCATTTTATGTGGATTGGCCACAGGTTAATACTGATCAGTGGATAGGCGCTGTTGCTTGTTTAGGCTATAAGAACCTTTCCGAAGCAATGAACACCGGTTATACAGAGCTGGCAAGAAGAATGAATAAACAGTATGGAATTGACGAACTGGATGCATATCAACTGCTTAACCTTGCAGGTAAGGTGCGGGTGGGCAATGCATCAAGCTGCATTTGCAAAATAGATAGAAGTATACTTGAAAAATACAGGACTAAGTAAGATACGGCCACATGGATAAACAAGATTAAGGCACAACAGATGACGCCAGAAGCATTAATTTGCAGTTTTGCAGTGGGTACTGAGAAAATGGCGATTGTGAAGTACAAGAGTCGCCACGTGGAGAAGTGGTTGAAACTCAGCTGTAAACATGCAGATTATGCGCAATGAATTGATAGATGGATAAGTAGGTAATTTTACCGATTTTACATTAGAAAAGGAGATTTAAAAGATGATTAACAAGATTAAGGTTCAACCTTTGACCCCCGAAGCATTTGCGCCTTATGGCAGCGCAATTTGCATTCCTACTGATGGCAATCCGGATCGCCCAACGGATAGGTTTAATTTCTGGCCCAAACTCGCTACTTATAATTGCGATGATGGCAATTTCCAGATAGGCGTATCTACTTTCTTTAAGAGACCTTACCGTACTATGAACCTTGAACGCCACTATCATACACAGGAGTTTATGACTCCTCTCAATGGCTCGATTATTATTGTTTTTGTAAAGAATAAAGGTACTGAGCCTGGTGAAGAGATCGACTTCAAGAGTGCCGAAGCTTTCCTCATCAAACAGGATCAGGCTGTTATAGTTGATAAGTATGTGTGGCATTGGACACCCATGCCTATTGAAGATCAGACTTCCATAATCTGCAGCTTTGCGGTGGATACACAGTGGAAGGATCTCGAGATACAGAATCTGCCCAAAGGCGAGGTAATTGAGGCCGAATTCTAAAGCTCTTTCGGGCAAAAAATTCTAAAGAATAAGGGGTTATTAGGGTGAGCAACAGAAAATACCTTGAAATTGAAAATGTATATAAGGCTTTCTTCGGCGTGCCAGTACTCAAAAATGTTTGCTTGGAAGCGGATGCTGGAGAAGTCCACGGGCTGCTAGGTGGCAACGGTGCTGGCAAATCCACTCTGATGAATATACTGGGTGGACTGTACGTTAAGGATTCGGGCCACATCTATATTGACGGCAAAGAGGTCAATATAACTGATTCACGCGCTGCTGAGGCTGCTGGCATTGGCTTTATACATCAAGAGCTGAAGCTATTTGATTTGCGCAGCGTGGCGGAGAATATAATGATCTCAAGTCTGCCCACTAAGGGTATTTTCAAACTGGTGGATGACAAGGCTAAGAACGCTGAAGCAAAGAAATATTTGGATATGGTTGGTCTGGATGTGGATCCGGCCAGACGCTTGGGTGAACTTAGCATAGCGGAACAGCAGCAGGTTGAGATCGCAAAAGCGCTCGCCCTGAATGCCCGTATACTTATATTTGATGAACCAACTTCTTCGCTTACTGAGCGCGAGACAGTAATATTGTTTAATATTATTCGAAAACTCAAAAAGGAAGGCCACTGCATAATCTATATCTCCCATAAATTTGACGAGATATTTAAGATATGTGACAAAATCAGTGTTCTGAGGAACGGTGAAAATGTCGGTACTCTAGATGTAAGCAAGACCACAAATGATGAGTTGGTCAATATGGTAATAGGCCGTAGGCTGGATCAGTATTTTCCAGAGCTTCCACCGGCTCCTGCTCCTGACGCAGAAGTGGTCATGTCAGTGAAGGGACTGACCAATAAAAAACTCAATAACGTAAGCTTTGATCTCCGTAAGGGGGAGATACTGGGATTGTTTGGCCTAGTGGGCGCGGGCCGTAGCGAAACGGCACGAGCGATATTTGGACTAGACCCGGTGTTTTCGGGAGAGATTTACATGGAGGGGAATAAAGTAAAAATAGATTCCTCGCGCAAAGCAATGAAGGCCGGTATAGCCTTTCTTACGGAGAATAGAAGAGAAGAAGGCCTGGTGCTTAAGATGGATGTGGGTAAGAATCTTACGCTGCCCATCATGGACAGGCTCTGTACCCCTGTTATCGATAAAATAAAGTTCAGCAAAGAGAAGTCTGTAATTAAAAATGCGTTTGAGAGGTTCATGATAAAGGCAACCGGCCCAAGTCAGCGCGTAAGTAAACTTTCTGGTGGCAACCAGCAGAAGGTCGTTCTTGGCAAATGGTTCGTAACCGACTCCAAAGTGCTGATACTGGACGAGCCGACGCGTGGCGTAGACGTGGGTGCTAAAGCTGAAATATACCAGCTGATAGTAGAAATGGTAAGTAATGGGCTTTCAGTAATATTTATTTCATGTGAGGAGCCAGAAATAATCGGTATGTGCCATAGGATGCTTGTCATGCGGGACGGCGAAATAGTGGGTGAATTTAACAAGGGCGAAGCTACTCAGGAAATGCTTGTTGGCCTTTGCATGGGAGGTAATTCTGAAGATGAATAATAATGCACTGTACAAGATTAAAAATTTTGTATTTAAAAACGCCAACTGGGTATTCATCTTTGCGCTGTTGCTGTTTGTGGCTATAAAATTGCCCCTCTTTTTTTCGCTGAGTAATCTTATGTCCCTCGGCTCGCAGATAGCGGTTCTGGGCATAGCCTCTATTGGCATGACGTTGCTAATATTGACTGGTGTAACAGATATATCTGTTGGTCAGCAAATATATCTTGCCGGTGTTATATCGGTAAAGGTATATCAAGCTACTAATAGTATGGTATATGCGACTATAGCTGCCATGCTGGTGTGTGGGGTAGTGGGCGCCATAAACGGAGTATTAATTGCAAAGATTGGCTTGCCTTCAATGATAGTCACACTTTCTATGCAGCAGGTTTGTAACGGAGCTGCATCCATACTGATAGGTGAAGAATCTGTTATAAATGTTGGTAATCAATTCAGTGCATTAGGATCGGGCAAGTTGGGTGATGTGCCTATAAGCGTAATAATTTTCTTAGTACTTTTTGTAATAGGTGCTATTATAAGCAACCGGACTAAGTTTGGTCACTATATATTTGCTATTGGTAATAATTCCGATGCTGTTGCTGCTTCTGGCATAAATGTATTTCTGATCAGAGAAATTATATTCATTGCTACTGGTATGCTGGCCGGTTTCGCCGGTGTCATAAACGCTTCCCGCATTGGTGGTGTACAGTTTGGCATGGGCGTGAAGATGGAGTTTAACGCGATAGCTGCAGCTGTTGTTGGCGGCACTAGTATGCAGGGCGGCCGAGGCAATATGTGGGGTACGCTGATGGGCGTTATGATAATAGGATCTATTGATCAGCTGATGAGAATGTTTAACATTAATGTCTACCTTTATAACCTCATTTGGGGACTTATTGTCCTGTTAACTGTGGGATGTGACCTGATTAAACAGAAAGAGCTGGAAAATGAGAAAGAACACGCTGCAAGACTGCGTGCTATTAAGCAAGAAGCTGAACTTTCTAAATAAGCTGGACACAATTAACAAAAATTAAAAAAGTATGTATCGCTTAATAAGGCGTTACAATAATAAACAGGAGGAATAACAATGAAAAAAGTTCTTACTATCGTTATGGCAGTAGTTATGCTTCTGTCCCTCGTAGGTTGCAGCACTCAAGAAGCTGCTCCCGCTCCGGATGAGGCTACCAAGGAAGAGACCGCTGCCAATGCTGGTGTCGCCGTTGAAGGCGTATCCTTTGCCGATAACCCAAACCTTAAGGATGGCAAGAACGTACTGGGCATCTGCTGGTCCAACTGGGCGGCTGAAGCTGTCCAGATACTGATCGCTGACTATGAAGCTAAGTACAAGGAGTACGGCTTTGATGAACTGATCAGCATCCAGTCCGAGGGCGATCTGGAAACTCAGATTTCTCAGATTCAGGATCTTGCAAACCAGGGCGTCGATGTCATGATTGTTAACTCTGTTGACCCCGATGGTATAGTTCCCGTTGTTGAGGCTGTGCAGGATATGGGTATCCCCGTAATAGCTGTTGACCGCCGCATCAACACTCCTCTGTACTACTCTTTTGAAACTGCTAACTATAATGCCGGCGTTGATATCTGCAAATATGTAGCTGCCAAGACTGAGGGTATGGATGAAGTTAAGATTCTTTCTTTGCCCACTAACCTGACTTCTACAGCTGTTCGCGATCGTAACGACGGTTTCCATGACGAGGCTGCTTATTGGCCCTGGCTCAACATTGTAACAGAAGTTAACCTGGAATCCAGCATAGAGAACTGCTACAATGCTGTTGTGGATGCATTTAAGACTAACCCCGATATTAAGGTCATAGTTGTATCTGGCGATAACTATGTCGCTCCTATAGCTTCCGCCCTTTCCGATATTGGCAAGCTCTATCCCTATGACGATCCTAACCACGTAATCGTATGCTCTTACGATGGCGCTCCCAGTGCGTTGAAATACATGGTAAATGAGGGCGTGAACGATGCCATAGCTAACCAGCGTTTCGACCTGTTCTGCACCGAGCCTCTTAAGGTTTGCCAGGCTTATCTGAATGGCGAAATCGTTGATGCAGGCGAGAACAATATAAAACTGGAGACCCCCATCGTAACTCCTCGGAACGTACAGGCTCTTAAGGATATGGGTATCCTCTGGGGTTATAACTTCTAAAGAATAGAGATTCATTTGAGAAATGTAAGTGTGCTTATGCTTGGCTTAGGCTTGGTATAAGGCGCCATTTAGGAGGCGTCTTACGGCGCCTCCTAAATTTTAAAAACAAGTCGTGAGTGTATAAGCACAATGGAGGAAATAATGAAGAAAAACGACAATACCGTAATTAATGCGAACGGAACGGCGAGCGGAGCTGTAGTAGCAAAGAAAAACGTTACTTTAGAGCAAATACTGCTGAATTATGGCCTTTATATAGCGATGATAATTCTATTGATAGCGTTTTCTGTGTTAAACACTAATTTCCTGACTATCAATAATATCGTCAATATTTTTGATCAGTCTGCTTACTATCTTGTAACGGCAGTTGGTATTGCGTTTATTCTGATTGGCGGAAAAACAGACTTGTCCATAGGTTCACAGCTGGCTTTTTATAGCGTTATAGGTTCGATGCGCCTAATTGAGACCGGTGATACTTTTGGTACGTTAATGCTGCTCATAGGTTTAGGCCTTCTTGTGGGATTTGCGAATGGCATAATGGTAGTTCTTCTTGGCTTTCCGCCGTTTATTGCTACAATTGCTTCTGGCTATGTAGTGCGAGGCATAGCTGCATACATGACACAGCAGGTTACTGTATCCGGCTTACCTAAGTGGCTTACCAGGTTCGCGTGGCAGAAGACCTTTGGGTTGCCTAACCTTAGTCTTATTGCTATAGTAGTGGTACTTATTGCTCTGTATGTACTTGAATTTACGGGATATGGTCGCAGGCTCTATGCGGTAGGTGGTAACAAGACTGCTGCAGAGGTAATGGGAATAAGAGCAAATGCTATACAGATATCTACATATGTAGTAGCTTCTATGCTTACCGTAGTGGCTGCAATAATGCTTGTATCCCGTTCTGCAGTCGCCAGGGCAGCTACCGCTGATAAACTTCATATGGAATGTATAGCAGCTTGTGCGATAGGGGGTATCAGTTTAAAGGGCGGCCATGGCCATATATGGGGAACACTAATCGGTGTGCTATTTGTTTGTATGATACGTAGCGGCCTTAATGCACAGGGCGTAAGCAATTTCTGGCAGCTCATATTTACTGGTGCAATAACTATATTTGCCGCTGTACTGGATAGCTATAAGACGAGAGCTGCAGATGGCAATGGGAGATAAGGTTTCTATCGAATAATGAGATTTTTAATGTTGAAATTAACCAAATGATGTGATATATATAAGTATGCTAAAGGTATCCCTTTAGCATACTTTGTTTTAAATAAAACATTAGGGTGGAGGAAGGAATGAGAGCAACAATTGAGCAAATTGCTGCATATTGCGGCGTTTCGGTTGCTACAGTCTCAAGAGTTATTGCAAATAAGGATAATGTTAGTGCGAAAACCAGAGATAAAGTGCTGAAGAGAATGCTCGAAGTAGACTACGCCACAGATAAAGTTAGCAAGCTTATAGATCAGAATAGGCGCAATGCTATATTATTTTTGGCTGAAAATATAGACAGGTCATCTAATGTGACGCTTTTTAGGTCAGTATCAAGAACTTTTGAGGAATTCAATTATGCAACAGTACTTTACGAATGTAACGATGCCGAAAAGAGAAATAATGCAATAGAGCATGCTAAAGCACTATATAGTGGATGTGTGGTCATATCAGGATCAAGTGGCAACGCAGGTCTGGGAGTATTCGAAAATGATAAATTTCCGCTTGTGGCTATTCACTGGTGCAATGACTTTGGCAAAGTAAATTCTGTGATAGATGATTTGCGGCGAGCATCATATCTTGCAGTTAAGCATATGGTAAAAAACGGGCACAGAAATATAGCACTTGTTTCTTCGGGTGAGACTGCTTCCGGTAATATTGAGATTATAGATGGTTATAAACAGGCCTGCCGAAAATTCGGGCTTGATTATGATAAGAACCGCATATATCATTCGGATCTGAGTACGCATAGTGGGTATGACATTATTAAACGTGTTATAACAGAAAACGAAGGCATTACTGGTATGGTATGTGCTAATCAAGATATAGTTCGCGGCGCCATGTTCCGTCTTTTTGAAGAGCATATGTCAGTTCCCGGCGATATGAGTTTTATAGCACTTAATGTGGACGATGGCAAAGATGATATGATAAAGATAACATCGTCTGGGTCTTCTAGCAAACGCATAGGTGAGCTGGCGGCGCGAATGCTATATGACCTTATAAACGGCAATTCATCATTGGGGTTACCTTGCAATGCTAAGATAGTATTGGATCCAGAGGTGGTCCCGGGATGTACCGTGCGCAACTTAAATGAATAGATTTGGATTTTATATGCAGGCAGTTGATGAAGCGGGCGTTAAAAGTAAATAAAAAATAAGCGCCTTGCACAAGCAAGGCGCTTTACGTAAAATAGCAAAAGGAACGTTTAGCTATTTATCGGTGTCGAACTTTATCTCGATGTTGGCACTTTCTTCAAAATGTTTTACGCAGGCCCATATATCTTCGGTGCTGTGATTACGCATACAATCTTCAAAGTTTTTAGCAGTGCCTTCCAGGGCGAGTAAATCCATATTGTGCTCCTTGGCGAGACGAACCGCTAACTTTGCATCCTTTTCAAGGATACTCATCGGATTTTTGGTATCAGTAAAAGTTCGAGAGGCGATATTTTTAGCAGCTGCGCGGAAGAGATTACTAGAGGCTCCCGTTGCGTTTAGAATATCGTAGACAACTTTGGAATCAAGTCCAGCTGCGGTGCCTAATGCAAGAACCTCGGCGGTTGCTTCAAAGGTGAGACTAAAGAAAGCTTGCATGCAGCTCTTTGCTATCTGCGCAGTGCCGGGTTTATTACCAACACGGATAATTTCACTGCCCATTGCTTGAAGTAATGGAGAGGCGGAGGCGTATGCATCATCAGTAGCACCAACCATTATATACATGGTACCTTCAGCAGCAGAGGCAGAGCTAGCACGCACTGCTGCATCTACCAGCATAATACAATGACTTTCAAGATGCTCATATGCTTCATCCATGACTTCGTGACCCACGGAGGCAGTAACAATTACCGTGCTGCCGCTACTAAGAGTAGAAACCAAAGATTCATCACCAAATAATACGCTTTTTATCTGCTCGGCATTGAAAACCATAAGTATGACGGTTTTTACTGCGCAGCCCAACTCGGCACATGTGTTTACGGTTTTTCCACCCGCTGCAGCAAAACGTTCACAACTGGCTTTGGAAATATCATACCCGTAAACCTCGAATCCCTTGTTCATAAGGTTGATGCCGATATTGTACCCCATGAGACCAAGACCAACGATTCCTACTTTTTCCTTTTCCATAAATCCTCCAGATATTATTGAAAATTCATTTATGCTTTTTTATAATGCTACTATTGTTGATTGATATTGTCAAGCGATGATATACTCTAATCAAGTGCTGATACGATTAAAAAGTTTATAATAACGTAATAATATAGTAAAAGAAACTCGTAATAGCTTCGTCATGGCAGAATGTATAATAGAAGTGCGTGATGAGCAATTAATAATGATATTTCATGCTAATTAAGATATCACAAATTGACATGATCAGTATGAGGTGATATAATTAAAACAAAAGATCCCACATATATTTCAGCAAATATTAGGAGAAGAAAAATGATTGACAGTATTGCTTTAAAAACAATCGACGAAATCTCTGACAAACTGTGCGATATGAGCAGGAAAATATGGGAGCATCCTGAAAAACCGTACAAAGAGATGTATGCAAGCAGTCTCTGCATTGAAATGCTTAAGGCTGAAGGATTTGAGGTAGAGACCGGCTATGCGGGGTTGCCATCTTCAATTCGTGCTACTTTTGGCAGCGGCCATCCGATGATTGGTTTTCTTGGTGAATTTGATTCATTGCCCGGCCAGAGTCAGAAAGATGTTAATTACAAAAGCCCAATTGTTGAAGGTGAATATGGCCATGGTTGCGGGCATAATCTTATTTCCGTAGCCCTCATCGGTGCGGTTATTGGTGCAAAGCGTGAAATGCAGGCAAAGGGCATAAAGGGAACACTGGTGTTTTATGCTTGCCCAGCAGAAGAGGTACTGACTGGCAAGGGCTACATGGCACGAGCCGGCGCTTTTAAGGAATTGGATGCGGCACTGGCATGGCATCCCGGCCGTTATAATCGGTCTTCTTATAGTGTGTGTACTGGTGTTAATTCGACTATTTATCATTTCAAGGGTGTTACCGCGCATGCAGCATGTGATCCTGAGAAAGGACGTAGCGCTCTGGATGCAGTGGAGCTTATGAACGTTGGCATGAATTATCTTCGTGAGCATGTTCCTATGGATGTTCGCATTCATTATGTCATAACTGATGGAGGTACTGCTCCTAACATAGTTCCAGATAAGGCTGCTGTGTGGTATTATGATCGGGCTCTAAAGCGTGAGACGATGGAAGCTGTAGAAGAGCGTATGCTCAAGGTAGCTAAAGGTGCAGCGATGATGACCGACACAGAGTTGCAGGTTGAAGAATTGGGCGGTTGTTATCCTACTCTTCCTAACCATGTTTTGGGTAAACTGATAGATACTTGTATGCGTGATATACCCCAGGTACCGTGGACTCAGGAAGAAATTGACTACGTTAAGAAGATAAATGCTACAAATCCTGATTATGTTCAGGAGTGCATCGATAAATACGGTGATTTCGATAAGGCCCCTCAGCTTCATACCGGAGTAATGGATATTGATACCGCAGACGATTATGGTTCCACTGATGTTGGCGATGTAGGTCATATTACTCCTACTTGCTTCTATAAGACTGCGTGCTATGGTATCGTAGCTCCCGGTCACAGCTGGCAGGTTACTTCGTGTGTCTGTAACTCCATTGGGCAGAAGGGAATGATTTACGGTTCCAAGGTTACTGCGCTTGCTGCTATACGTTTGCTTACTGAGCCTGAATTGCTCAAGGCTGCAAAGGCTGAGTTTGATGAGAGTATGCATGGAAAGACATATAAATGTATGATGCCCGATGAGCTGAAGGCTCCGATTGACTAAAGGGAATATAGCGAATATCTATTAAATTTGAGGTGGATGTAATGAACGAGATCAGCAAAATGATGTATAATGATATACGTAAAGAACTGGAAGTCGTTTGGCAAAATGCCCGTCCCTATGTTGGCCCCAAATGCCGCGCATGCCGTGAATGTAATGGCATTAACTGTCGAAGGATAGGGGCCGAACGTAGTACAACTGGTGCTAGAAATTACGAAAAATTCCAGCAGATTAAAATTGTATACGATACGCTGTATGATGGTGGGGACGGCTCTGAGATAGATTCATCTGTAGAACTTTTTGGGCATAAGTTTCGCGCTCCTGTTTTCAGTGCACCATTTGGAAATGTAAAGAGCTTCCAAGCCAATACTCACTTTGATAGCGATTATGCTATTAATAAGTGCTTTGTAGATGGACTTGCAAACCAGGATTGCGCGGCGTGGACACCAGATACGGTAAACCATCCAGGCCTTAATGTATATGAGGGCCCTCTTAAAGCTATAGCTGAACGGCGCGGCATGGGTATTCCAACAATAAAGGCATGGGGAAGGGAAGAAATACAGCATAAGATCCGCCTGGCAGATAATGCAGGTGCTATTGCTATAGGTCATGACATAGACTGTGTTGGCCTAGGATATCTTTCTGTGAATGGCGGGTATCATGCATATCCTAAGACTTCCGAGCAGATTAAGGAGATATTCTCCATTACAAATACGCCATATGTCCTTAAGGGAATCATGACCGCAAAAGGCGCGGTCAAAGCTTTGAAAGCTGGCGCTTATGGAATAGTAGTATCCAATCATGCTGGCAATACTATGGATCAGTCGCTGGCTACTATTGAGGTATTACCTGAGATAGTGCGTGCAGTCGGCGGCCAGATGAAGATATTTATTGATGGCGGTATATCTAGTGGCGAGGAAGTATTCAAGGCTATAGCTATGGGGGCCGATGCCGTACTTATTGGACGGCCTTACCTTATTGCAGCCGAAGGCGGAGAGACGAGGGGTGTCGAACTTTATACTCAGAAGATCATATGGCAGCTGCAGAATGCGATGCGTATGTCAGGCTGTAGAACTCTCAAAGATATCACCCGCGATCACATTGTGATTACGAAAGACTTTTGATTGTTGTATGAAAATAGGAATTTGCCTGCTTTTGCTGGCCAATGATGCTGATCCACTATCGAGGTATAGTATACCTGCAATAGCTCGTGCTGGTTATGACTACGCTGAGATTTCTCTCGCTCGTATATACGATCTGTCAGATGACGAGATAATTGCATATAGAAAACTGTTTTCAGATAATGGTGTTAATGTGGAAGCATTCAATAATGCAGTCCCAGCCGGCTTTTCGATAGTGGGAGATGATGCTACTGCTGAAATCCAAAATGCATATATTGCTAGGGCTATTAAGCTAGCTGAGCAATTTAGTGTAAAGGTAATTACAACAAGCGGACCGAATGCCAAACGGGTGCCAGAAGGATTTGACTGGGTAAATATTGGATATGTAAGATATATAGATTTTATGCGCCGTTTCGCCAAAGAATGCGCAAATCATGGTATATCTATAGCTCTGGAACCTATATGCAGTAAAGAGCGCGGCTTTGTTAATACTACCGGACAGGCTTGCCAGATAATATCTGAGATCGGCTGCCGGAATGTTACGCTGTTGGTGGATATGTTTCACTTTGCACAGGAGCATGAAAATGTGGAACAACTGCCAAAGTATGCTGCAAGCGGATTGCTTACGCACTTGCATGCGGCCCGATTGGATAACCGTATGATACCTGCTAAGGATTATGCTGATACGCTTAGAAGACAATTACTGCCGCTGGTTGAAGCTGGTTTTGATGGGAGGATAAGTATCGAGGCAAAGCCTAACGGAACGAGTATCGATCAAGTTGTTTCTGATGGGCTGGCTACTATAAAGTTTGCTGTTACAAAGTAATCTAAAAAGCATAATATATTAAACGAGACGGTATTTTTACCGTCTCATTTTTATAACATTTTTACCGTCTCGTTTATGGCGTTACCCTGCTGCCACGGTTTTTTAATTATACGTTAAAACTTAGCTTTCGCCTGTTGCGGCGGGCAAAAAACTGTATAATCAGACGTAAGGCGAGGAAAGACGGAAGGCAGGATATGTACAAGGATATTCATAGTGGAGGACGACGGGGGCATAGCGGAGGCAATAGCGGAACGGGCGAGGCTGTGGGGGCTTGAGGCGTTGTGCGCACGGGATTTCCGGAGCGTCGCTGCGGACTGCGAAAAATTCCATCCGCACATAGTGCTGCTGGACATATCGCTTCCCTTCTTCGACGGCTATCATTGGTGCAGCGAGATACGCAAGGCGTCAAAGGTGCCGATAATATTCATCTCATCGGCTTCGGACAATATGAGCATAGTGATGGCCATGAATATGGGAGGAGACGACTTCATAGCAAAGCCTTTCGACCAGAGCGTGCTTATGGCCAAGATACAGGCACTGCTGCGCCGCACCTATGATTTCGGCGGCGCAGCGCCGGCACTGGAACACAGGGGCGCGGTGCTCAACACCGGCAGCCAGACCCTTCTATACGGCGGCGAAACGGTGCATTTGACAAAAAAACGAATACCGCATACTGCTTGCCCTTATGGAAAACAGGGGCAGGGTAGTGAGCCGGGAAAAGCTCATGCAGAAGCTGTGGGAGACGGATAGCTTTGTGGACGAGAACACACTTACCGTAAACATAAACCGGCTGCGCAAAAAACTGGATACCGCCGGCCTTGAGAATTTCATCTCCACACGCTTTGGCGTGGGATATATAATGGAGTGAACCATTGGCACTTTTTAAAATGTACCTTAGGCAGAGGCGCAGTGGATTGGCGGTAGGCGCCGTATTCTGTACAGTGTTCATCATATCATTTGCACTTTTTCAGATACCCGTAAAAGCGGCGGCGTATCCAGCGCTTATATGCGCCGTGGGCGGAACGGTATACATTTTGGTGGATTTTCGCAGGGTAAAGAAAAAACACCGGCAGCTTCAGGATATGCAGAGATTGTCCGCGTCTACGATAGAATACTTCCCGGAGGCGGACAGGGTGGAGGAAGAGGACTATCAGCAGCTCATACGCCTGCTGTGCCGGGAGTATAAGCAGACGGAAACGGAACTTTCGGCGCGCATATTCGACATGGAGGAGTACTACGCAGTATGGGCGCATCAGATCAAGACGCCCATAGCATCCATGCGGCTACAACGGAAGGGGGACAAACGCTCCAGCGGCATAGGGCTGTACTTTTGCAGGCGGGTATGCGATAACCTTAGCCACAGCATAAGGGCGGAGTCAAAGCCCGGGCAGGGCACCTCAATATATATAATATATAGGCCTCGGGAGGGAACAGCTGGAGACGGAGTGACTTCTTACAAAAATGTAAGCTTTGGCGGGGGAAATGTAAGCCTTATCTATGGAGGCCCATTTCCCTTTTTTTGATAAAATGGGCGCGTAAACAATGCAAGGAGGAATATCAGATGAGTATTCTGGAAGTGAGCGAGCTGAAGAAGACCTATTCCACCCGCTTCGGCGCAAGCAAGGTGGAAGCGCTCAGAAACGTCAATTTCAGCGTAGAGCAGGGGGAGTATGTGGCCATAATGGTCGAGTCGGGCTCCGGCAAGACTACGCTGCTGAATATGATAGCCGCGCTGGATAAGCCCACCGGGGGCAGGATAGCACTGGACGGCATCGAGCTGGGAAGGATAGGCGACGGGGCCATATCGGCATTCCGGAGGGACAATCTGGGCTTCGTCTTTCAGGAGTTCAACCTGCTGGATACCTTTTCCATGCCCTTTGTCTTTGCCTGCATACACCTGGCCTTTGCCTTCCCCATGATAGAAAGGATACTCAGGCTTTTTAACCTTAACAACGTATGGCTGTTCGCCTTTGCCACGGTAATAAGCGTGGCGGTGTTCGCCCTGCTTTACACCCTTGTGTACAGGGCAACCTCAAACGCCTATTATGCCATAGTCAGCGGCGCGAGGGAGGAAAGTGCGTGAGGGCCTGCCCCGAAACCCACAAAAGCGGCATACAGCCACTTTTGTGATACGCTAAAAGCCCCCGGTTTCCCGGGGGCTTTATGCTGTTCAGCAGGAGATTAGTCCAGCTCGCTCAGCTTCTTATAGTACTCATACTTGTTCTCGGCTTCCTTCTCGGCACGGTCGAAGAGCTGGTCTGCGACGGCGGGGAAGAGCTTCTTGAGGGAGGCGTAGCGGACCTCGCCCATGATGAAGTCCTTGTAATCGGTCTTTGCGGGCTTGCTGTCCAGAGTGAAGGGGTTCTTGCCTTCCTTTGCCAGATCGGGATTGTACCTGTACAGAGGCCAATAACCGGCTTCGACGGCCTTCTTGGCTTCTTCCTGGCTCTTACCCATGTTGATGCCGTGGTTGATGCAGGGTGCGTAGGCGATTATGAGGGAGGGTCCCTTATAAGCCTCAGCCTCGGTGATAGCCTTCATAAGCTGGTTCTTATCGGCGCCCATGCAGACCTTTGCCACGTATACATAGCCGTAGCTCATGGCCATCATGCCCAGATCCTTCTTACCGGTACGCTTGCCGGCAGCCGCGAACTTGGCGATGGGGCCGGTAGGAGTAGCCTTGGAGGCCTGGCCGCCGGTGTTGGAGTATACCTCGGTATCCAGAACCAGTACGTTGACGTCCTGATCCTGTGCAAGCACGTGATCCAGTCCGCCGTAGCCGATGTCGTATGCCCAGCCGTCGCCGCCGAAGATCCACTGGCTCTTCTTTACCAGCAGGTCCTTATTGGCCAGAACCTCGCGGCCCAGAGTGCAGGCCTCGCATACGCACTTCTTGCCGTTGGCAAGCCATTCCTTCTCATAGGGGGTACCGGTGAGGTCGGGGTCAACGCTTGCGTTGAGCTCTGCGATGAGCTTATCTGCAGCCTTGCGGGAGCCCTCGGCGTCGTTCATGTTGTCCAGCCATTCTTTGCCTGCGGCCTTGAGGTTGGCATCGCAGTACTCGACGGCGATCAGCTTCTCAACGGTGTCGGCAAGCTTTGCGCGGCGCTGAGTGGTGGCCAGGTTCATACCGAAGCCAAACTCGGCGTTGTCCTCGAACAGGCTGTTTGCCCATGCAGGGCCAAAGCCCTTCTTGTTTACGGAGTAAGGCACGGTAGGTGCGGAACCGCCGTAGATGGAGGAGCAGCCGGTGGCGTTGGCGATCATCATCCTGTCGCCGTAGAGCTGGGTCACCAGCTTGATGTAGGGGGTCTCGCCGCAGCCTGCGCAGGCGCCGGAGAACTCGAACAGAGGCTGGAGGAACTGGCTGTTCTTTACTGTGTTGTGATTGAACTCCACATCGGGATCGGGAAGCTCGAGGCAGAAGTTCCAGTTGGCGTTCTCAGCCTCTTCGCAGGAAGCGAGGGAGGTCATGGTGAGGGCGCCCTTTGCCTTTGCGGGGCATATATCCGCGCAGTTGCCGCAGCCGGAGCAATCCAGGGGGCTTACCTGCATGCGGAACTTATAGCCTGCGAATTCCTTGCCGGTAGCTGCCTTGGTCTCAAAGGGAACCTCGGTGCCGTCCTTGATGAGGAAGGGACGTATGCAGGCATGGGGGCAAACCATGGCGCACTGGTTGCACTGTGCGCAGGCCTCGGCGTTCCATACGGGCACTTCAACGGCGATACCGCGCTTCTCATACTTGGTGGTGGCGGTGGGTACGCAGCCGTCGGGAGCCAGCTTGGAAACGGGCAGCTTGTCGCCGTTCTGAGCCAGTACGGGTTTGATGAATTCCTTGAAGTAAGGATCGTCGGTAACGTCCTCAACTACCTTGCCTTCGGTGGTGGTAGCCCAGGACTCGGGATACTTGACCTCTTCGAAGCCGGTGGCGCCGGCATCGATGGCGGCATAGTTCTTCTGAACCACTTCGTCGCCCTTCTTGGCGTAGGACTTCTTGGCGGCGGCCTTCATGTAGTCGATGGCCTGATCCGCGGGGATTACGTTGGCAAGCACGAAGAAGGCGGCCTGCATAACGGTGTTGATGCGGTTGCCCATGCCAACGCTGCGGGCGATCTTCACGCCGTCCATGTTGTAGAACTTGACATGCTTACGGGCGATGATGTTCTTCATGGAAGCGGGGAGCTCATGCTCCATCTCGGCGAGAGTCCAGGGGGAGTTGAGGAGGAATATGCCGTGATCCTTGATGTGCTCAAGCATGTCGTACTTGGTCACATAGGAGGAGTTATGGCAGGCGATAAAGTCAGCCGCATCGATGAGGTAGGGGCTCTGAATGGGCTGCTTGCCGAAGCGCAGATGGGATACGGTAAGGCCGCCGGACTTCTTGGAGTCGTATGCGAAGTAGCCCTGTGCGTACATGTCGGTGTGATCGCCTATGATCTTTATGGAGTTCTTGTTGGCGCCGACGGTACCGTCGGAACCAAGGCCGTAGAACATGCAGGCAATGGTGCCTTCGGGAGCGGCGTTTACCTGCTCCTTGACGGGCAGGGAGGTGAAGGTGACGTCGTCGGTGATGCCCACGGTGAAGTGGTTCTTCATCTCGCCGTCCAGATTGTCATACACAGCCTTGGCCATGGAGGGAGTGAACTCCTTGGAACCCAGGCCGTAACGGCCGCCTACTACCTTGATGTCTGCGCGGCCGCACTCTACCAGAGCGTTTACAACGTCCTGATACAGAGGCTCGCCCAGAGAACCGGATTCCTTGGTGCGGTCCAGAACGGCGATCTTCTTTACGGAAGCGGGTATAGCCTTTACGAACCTGTCGGCAGGGAAAGGACGGTACAGGCGGACCTTCAGCAGACCCAGCTTGGCGCCCTTGGCGTTCAGGTGATTGATGGTCTCTTCTACTACGTCTGCGCCGCTGCCCATTATGACGATGATGTTCTCGGCGTCAGGTGCGCCAACGTAATCGTAGAGGTTATACTTGCGGCCGGTGAGCTCGCCAACCTTGTCCATATAATCCTGTACGATGTCGGGCAGGTCGAGATACAGCTTGTTGGCAGCCTCGCGGCCCTGGAAGTAGATATCGGGGTTCTGGGCGGAGCCGGCAAGATGGGGATGCTCGGGATTGAGGGCGCGGTCGCGGAAGTGCTTTACGGCGTCCCTGTCCAGCAGCTTATCCATATCCTCATAGTCGATGAGCTCTACCTTCTGGACTTCGTGGGAGGTACGGAAGCCGTCGAAAAAGTGTACGAAGGGTATGCTGGACTTGATGGCGGACAGATGGGTCACAAGCGCCAGATCCATAACCTCCTGTACGGAAGCGGAGGCAAGCATTGCGAAGCCGGTCTGGCGGCAGCCCATAACATCGCTGTGGTCGCCAAAGATGGAAAGGGCATGGTACGCGAGGGCACGGGCGGATACGTGGAATACAGCGGGAAGCTGCTCGCCGGCGATCTTGTACATGTTGGGGATCATGAGCAGCAGGCCCTGGGAAGCGGTGAAGGTGGTGGTCAGGGCGCCTGCCTTGAGGGAGCCGTGAACTGCACCGGCCGCACCGGCCTCGGACTGCATCTCGGCTATTTTAACCTTCTGGCCAAAAAGGTTAACGCGGCCGTTTGCTGCCCAATCGTCTGCCACTTCCGCCATGGGGGAGGAAGGGGTGATGGGGTATATCGCAGCTACGTCGCTAAACGCATAAGCAACGTGCGCAGCAGCGGTATTGCCATCGATAGTCATGGTTTTTGCCATTGTGATGTGACCTCCTGATATAGTTGTTATGTTAGATAAAAAGGAATGCCGTATACCCTGTGGACGGCCCGGGAGAACCCCGAAAATATGGTATCCGCATGTATACATTATGATTATACAAGCGAGGCATGAGAGTGTCAAGGAAGGCGGTAAAAATGCTCTGCTGTACGGTGTGAAATGACTGAAGAAAAACAATTATGATAAATATTTGACTATTTTATAAAGAATAAAGGCCTTCGCGTACTAAACGCATAATATACAGAAGCCGCCAGACATAATAAAATATAATATTTATAAAAAAACACGATAAAGTGTTGCATTTTCTGTAATTTGGTAATAATATCTTAATAATAAAGATATATGCAGAAATGCATAAAGGAGAGTAAAAATTTATGCCCGCTAAAATGAAAATCAGGTCCGCCTACTCTACACTGCCCACGGCAGAACGCAAAGTTGCTGATTTCATTTTGGAAAACCCGGCGCGCGCCTCGCTCATGGTGATAAATGAAATAGCCGAGGCCGCCGGCGTATCCGTCCCGTCAGTTACGCGTCTTGCCCGCAAGCTGGGCTACAATGGTTTTTTGGATTTCCGTGTTGCCCTTGCCAGCGGCTCCTCCTCCATCGAGTCCCTCAAGAGCGATCCGATCCGTCCAACAGATAACGATGAGGCTGTTATCGAAAAAATGTTTCTTGCCTCCATGCGCGCCATGGAAGACACACTCAAGGCATTGCCCAAGAACAAGCTTTCCACCCTTGCCGAAAAGGCCGTAAGGGCAAAGCGCATATTCGTATTCGGCACCGCCAGCAGCGAGTTCCTTGCGAGGGACATTGCCTACCAGTTCAACTACATGGGCTACGACGCCACAGCGGTATCCGATTCCATGGTGATGGATGTGCTGTCCGCCCGCTTTACTGTGGACGATGTGTTCATAGGCATTTCCCGGAGCGGCCGCACAAAGCTGCTGCTTGATGCCCTCAAGGCCGCCAAGGCCTGCGGCACCTATACTGCCTTCGTAAGCAACTATATCAACTCCCCCGCAGCCAATATCGCAGATGCCTTCTTCTGCACCAGCGGCGTTGATGACATGAAGAGCATAACCGGCAGGGAGAGCAATCTCACCATACTCACCCTCTTCGGGTCCCTGATAGTGCTTATGGCCCGCAAGACCGCGCCCCAGCAGGATTAAGTAAGCAGTATATGCTGACAAAAGACCTGCATACACACACCTTATACAGTCACGGCAAGGGAACTCCCGAGGAGAATGTCCTTGCCGCTATTTCTATGGGGCTGAAAACCGTGGCGGTAAGCGAGCACGGCCCGGGGCATATGTTCTTCGGCGTGCGGGGCAGAAAACTGGGCCACCTCCGCCGGGAAATGGACAGGCTGAAGGAAAAGTATTCCGATAAGATAGAGGTGCTTTTCGGCATTGAGAGCAACCTTGTGGGATACGGCCTTACAGACATACCAAAGGATCTTCTCGACGTGTTTGACGTGCGGCTTCTGGCCTTCCACAAGGGGGGCAGGCCCAGCGACGGCTTCGGCTTTGCCCGCAGCCTTGAGTCGCTGCACCTAGGCGGATCGGATCCCGTGAAAACCGCCGAGGCGCTGCTTACAGCGGGCGAAAGATATAAAATAGACATATTCGCCCACCCGGGGCTGTATGTAAAATGCGACATCCCCACTCTCGCCAGGGGGGCGAAGGAGCTGGGGATAAAGCTCGAGATAAACGCCGCCCGTGTGACCATGAGCGACGAGGAGCTAAGACAGGCTGCCGATATAGGCGCAGAGTTTATAATAGGTAGCGATGCCCATTGGCCCTCCCGGGTGGGGGACGATGCGTTAGCCCTTGCCGCCGCAAAGCGCGCGGGGGTAGAAGGCAGCGTAGTCAACATAGTCAGGTAACAGCATATAAAAAGGCCCCGCGTTTTGCGGGGCCTTTTTGCGATCGCTTGCCGCTTATCTGTACATCCTTGCCACTTCCTGATAGGTCTTGGTTATTTCCTGAAGTATCTCCGGGTGGTCGAAGTCCCGGTTGTACACTATGCGGGTCTCCCGTGCCATGCTCAGGTTTTCTATGGGCAGCGCCGCTATCTTGCCCTTGCGCAGTTCGTCCATACAGGCGCTCTTGGGCAGTATGGATACGCCCAGATCCTTTCGTATAAGGTCCTTTATGGTAGCGATGTTATCTACCTCTATTGTCACGTTGAAGTTCCTGATGGAATCGCCTATGCTCTCCAGCGTGGATTCAAAAAGCTGCCGCGTGGCGGAGGTGGGCAGTCTCAGTATCATCTGCTCTCCTTTAAGCTCGTTCAGCGTTACCATCGCCCGCCTGCTCAGAGGGTTGTTCACTGACATGGCGCATACCAGATAGTCCGTGTCAAGCATGAGCGAGGAGAAGCCCGCCCCCACCGGTATGCCCTCCACTATGGCCAGATCCAACTCGTAGTTCCCCAGCATATCATAAAGATTTTTTATCGTATCAGTAGCTATTGTTATGCTCAGGCCGGGGTTTTGGGCGGCACACTTTGCCAGCGCCTCGGTGGTAAGGTTACTTTCCGCGGTGTGCGTAAGCCCGATTTTAAGGTTGGTTATGTTTTTTTCGAAATTGGCAAGCTCAGACCTCAGCTTGCCGTCCAGCGCCTTAATGCGCCTGGCGTAACGGACGGCTATTTCGCCCTGATCCGTAAGCTTTAGCCCGCCCTTTCCGCGTATAAACAGGGGCACACCCAGCTCCTGCTCCAGCTCTTTTATATGATGGCTGACGGCGGGCTGGGTAAGGGACAGCTCCTCCGCCGCTCTGGTGAAATTTTAATGCTCTGCGACGCACAGCAGCGTCTCCATTTTTACGCTTAGCATCGTTTTCCCTCCTTGCAGCATAAATTAAATTTATCATACTCAAAAATACTATAATTTGATTTTTGTATTTAACAGCATATCATATATATTACCCAGGGGCAAGGAGATATAAAGGAATTCGGGAAAGGAGAGCAGCATGAACGGCCTTAAAAGAGAAAAGCATCTTTTTGAAGAGGCACCAATGGCAGAGGCCATACTTTCCCTTGCCATGCCTGCGGTAATGGGCCAGATAATACTTGTGATATACAACATGGCGGATACCTTTTTCGTTGGCCTCACCGGCAGCGACGCCATGATCACCGCCGTGACGGTATGCATGCCTGCATTCATGTTCCTTTCCGCTATAGCCAATCTCTTCGGCGTAGGCGGCGCAAGCGTAATTGCCCGGGCATTGGGCAACAAAAACGTGGACCGGGCAAGGGACACCGCAAGCTTCGCTTTCTGGGGCTGCCTTATAGCTGCGGCAGTATATTCCATCGGCGCGTATCTTTTTAGGGATACCTTCGTAAACCTTCTGGGTGGCTCCGACTCTCAGGTACACCGCCACGCAGTTGAGTACCTGCTCTGCACGGTGGTGGCGGGAGGCGTCGTGACCTCCATGAACACGCTGCTTGCCCACCTTATCCGCTCTGAGGGCCGTTCCCTACAGTCCAGCACGGGTATAGCCATAGGCGGCGTGCTGAATATCGCCCTGGATCCGTTGTTCATGTTCGTGATACTGCCCGCCGGACGGGAGACTTTAGGGGCAGCGTTGGCCACCGCACTTTCCAACGTGGCGACGCTAATATACTTCATTATAGTTATAGGCAAAAACAGGCCCCATACGGCGCTGTACTTCGCCCCCCGCAGGGCAATGTTGGCGGCTGCCATACCTTCGGACGTTTTGAGCACCGGCATACCTGCCTGTCTTATGACGCTGTGCGAGAACATCTCCTACGGCGTGCTGGATAACCTGATGGCGCTCTCCGGCACCGCTGCTCAGGCCGGCATAGGCGTGGCCAAAAAGGTGAACATGCTGGCTCACTGCATGGTGCGCGGCATGGCCCAGGGCGTGCTTCCCCTGATAGCCTACAACTACGCGGCAGGCGACTACAAGCGTATGCGCTCCGCGGTGCTCACCTCCACTGCCATATCCGCATGCCTGGCCGGGCTTTGCACCGCAATCAACCTCTGCTTTGCCCATGAGCTCATAAGCGTATTCATCAGGGGAGGCGAGTCCATGGCCTACGGCATGAAATTCCTCCGCATACTCTGCATAGGCGCGCCCTTCTCCGCCTGCGCCTATGCCTTCATATCCTTCTTCCAGGCCACCGGCCACGGCATGCATTCGCTGGTGCTGGCGTTGCTCAGAAAGGGCATACTGGATATACCCCTTATGTTCATACTCAAGGGCGTGTTCCCGGTATACGGCATAGTCTGGGCTACCCCCGCAGCGGATATAATCTGTTGCATAGCGGCTACCGTTACCTTCGCGGTATTCATGGGCCGCTTTGAGGAAGGCGGGAAGCCCGCGGATAGCCCCTCAGGAGGCAAGAGACTCAGGCAGGCGCTCTCCGAGCTTTAGGCGGTGGTATTAAAAAAAGCGGCGCACTGCCGCTTTTTTGTATGCGCATTTACTTATCCGCAACATATTCTACCATATCCAGCACCTTGGAGCTGTAGCCCCATTCGTTGTCGTACCAGGCGATGAGCTTGACGAAGTCGTCCCCAAGCATTATGCCGGCCCGCTTGTCGACTATGCAGGTGTGAGGATCGCCCCGAAGGTCGGAGGATACCACGTCCGCGTCGAGGCAGGTGAGCACGCCCTTCATATAGCCGTGTGCTGCCTCCTCGAGGGCTTCCATTATGTCCGCATAGTTGGTCTTTGTCACCAGCTTTGCCGTGAGGTCTACTACGGATACGTCGTTCACGGGTACGCGGAAGGACATTCCGGTGAGCTTGCCGTTCAGCTCGGGTATGGCCTTGCCCACCGCCTTGGCCGCGCCGGTGGTGGAGGGGATTATGTTGTTGAACACGGAGCGGCCGGTGCGCAGGTCACGGCTGCCGGCGCGGGAGTCTACGGCCTTCTGCTTGGCGGTGGCGGAATGTATGGTAGACATGAGCCCGCGCTCTATGCCGAAGCGGTCGTTTACCACCTTTGCAAGGGGCGCTAAGCAGTTGGTGGTGCAGGAAGCGGCGGAGATGACTGCGCTTGCGGGGTCGTATTCCTCATGGTTCACGCCGAAAACGAAGGTGGGCGTCACCTCGTCCTTTGCGGGGGCGGTGATTATTATTTTTTTAGCGCCGCCCTTCATGTGGGCGGAGGAGGCGGCGGTGGTGTTGAAGGCGCCGGTGGATTCTATGATATATTCTGCGCCGCAGGAGCTCCATTCTATATTGGCAGGGTCGCTCTCGCTGAATATCCTGACCGGCTTGCCGTTGACTATAAGGTGCTGGCTGCCGGCCTCAATCGTGCCGGGAAAATGGCCATGCACCGAGTCGTACAGGGCTGTGTATGCCATATATTCCATATTGAGGTTGCGGAGGTTTATGCCGCAAAGCTCAAACCTGTCCGGGTTCTGGGAAATGATCCTGAATACAGTGCGTCCTATTCTTCCGAAGCCGTTGATGCCAACCCTGATAGCCATTTTTTCCTCCAAATCATTATAAAATTATTTTAGATGTGCGTGCCTTTGCCTAAGTAGGGATTATATTAAATATGTATATGCATGTCAACGAAAGTTATTAAAGTTATAAATTAACCAAGGAAAGTTAAGGCAGGATGCGGCGCTGCCTTAAAAAGTAAGGGCGGGCGCAAAAAAAGAAGCGGCGCAAGGCCGCTCCCCTGAAATACCGCTTATCCCTGATGCTCTTTTTTACGCATTTTTATCTTGAGCATGGCGAGCGCCTTGCGGGCGTCCAGCGCATCTACGGCGTTTTCGCCCACGTTTTCGCTCTCTATACCCTCGGGGTTCTTGGATATATCCACTATTGCGTCCAGATACTCGTTGGTGACCACAAACTGGGCCATGGTGCCGGAGAAGTTAAGCCCGGTGACGGGTATGCCCCGAATGCCGAGCTGGTATACGGTGTTGGTATAGTCCACGTCGCTGTTGCCCCAGCCGTCGCTGGAGACTATGGCGCCGTCCGCCCGCATACACTCCGCCCATACGGCGGCGCGGGTGCCTACAAGGTGCTTTTCCTCGTCCGCGTCGGGTGTGCCGACTATTATTACGCCCATGAGGTCTATCTCGGGATCGGAGGATACCACCTCAAGGAGAGGATCGCGGAAATGATGAAGGGAAGTTTCTTTTGTGGAAGGCCCAATACCCATAGCTGTCTACCTCCTTGTATTACTGCATGGAACGGATAATGCCGTCCCTGTACTCGTTGGGCGTGACTATCACGGGCATGTTGCCCATGTCGATTATGCTCTTGCCGCCCTCGCTGCTGCTGGGCTCCTTGCCAAAGAGGTGGGTATCGTACATGGCGCCCTGGCCTGCTACCTGTTTGATTATGACCACCCGCTTTGCACCGGGGCGAACAGTGTCGTAATAGGTGCTGCGATGGGTGCAGAGGTCGCCCTTGAACTTCTTCATCTTATCGCGATAGGTCTGCATGAATTTATCGCAGGCCTGATGCGCTCTTGTGCAGGCGCCGCGCTCCTGACCCTGATGGGACTTGAAGAGAAAGTCGAAACTGATTATCACGTCGTTGGTGCCGGGGGTGCCGGCCTTGTCAAGGAACAGCTTTTCCTTAAGGTTGCCCTCGGAGGAGCCGAACTCGTAGGTCTGCACGCCGTCCACATCCACGCCGGTCATCATGAAATATACGCCGGTGAGAGTGTGGGTGATACCCTCGCCCAGTATGCCCAGCACCTTGGTGGAGACGGGGATTATGTCCATTATGGTGTTGGTCCAGCGGTCGTGATCCCCGGGCTTGATGATCTGAATATCTATCTTTTCGATGATATCCTTGTTTTCCTCCATGAGCTCATCCAGAAGCTCACGGCTTACGGTCATCTTGCCGTCAGCGGTAACGTCGTTGTGGTCGCCCCATTCCACGGTATCGATGTGGAAGGACTTTATGACCAGGCGACGCAGGTTGATATCCTGTGCCATTTGCGTTCCTCCGTAAATTATTTTTTGTACAAGAAAATCTTATAATATGAATTGTTAAAAGTAAAACGAGATGTTATAATAGTAAATATAAGAATCTCTTGTGGATGGGCATATCTATGGATTCGTCAAAGCTCAAGGTGCTGATCAGAGCCGTGGAAACGGCCACATTTTCCGCCGCCGGGGAAGAGCTTGGCTTCACCCAGGCGGGGGTAAGCTATATAATAAAGACCCTTGAGGACGAGCTGGGGATACAGCTTCTCATTCGGGGCAAGAAGGGAGTACGGCTCACCCAGAAGGGGGAGGCGCTTATGGAGCATGTGCGCAATGCGGACGCCGCCATGGACGCGCTTTTGAGCCGTGCGGAGGCGCTGAAGAACGCCCAGACAGGCAGGCTCAAAATAGGGGCGCTGAACAGCCTTTCCGTGGCGTGGCTGCCCTCGGTTATCGCCAGCTTCTGCGCGGACAACCCGGATATACAGATAGACGTGCAGGAGGCGGGCACGGATAAGCTCACGGAAATGCTGAGTACGGGGGAGACGGACTTCATACTCACAAGCGTACAGCCCAAGGGCGTGGACTGGATACCCCTTGCCAAGGACAGGCTGATGGCGGTAATGCACAAGGAGCACCGCTTCGCGCCGGAGGCGCGGATACCCTTGCAGATACTTGCCAAGGAGCCCTTCATAATGCCCGCGCCGGGTTTCGATACGGACATAGAACGGCTTTTTCAGCGGAGCGGCATAAAGGCCAACGTCATATTCACCTCCATGGACGACTACGCCATAGTTTCCATGGTACAGCATGGCATAGGTGTATCCGTGGTGCCGGAAATGATACTGCGGGACAAGAGCGACGGCCTTGCGGTGCGGGAGCTTGCCCCCTGCCAATACCGGCGGCTGGGCATAGCCATACCCTCGCTTTCCGATGCTTCCCCCGCCGCCGCTGCCTTCATAAGGCGGGCGCAGGAGATAGTGCCGAATATAAAATAAAAGACTATGGATTTTTGTATTTACAAAGGAATTTTCAGTTAAGGCTTTCTATGACCTTTCCCTCGAGGTAGCCCAGCGCGCTTTCCTCAGGGAAGTGCAGCTCTACGCGCACCGACCTGAGGGCCTGGGCGTATTTTTTGTTTGCCTTGTTGAATTCACGGTCGCCGTACTTGTCGTCGCCAAGTATGGGGCAGCCTATATGGGCAAGGTGGGCGCGTATCTGGTGAGTACGGCCCGTTACCAGCTCCACCTCCAGCACGCTCCGGTCTCCCCTGCGGCTTATGACGCGGTACTTTGTCACCATGTCCCTGCCGCCCTGAACCGGCCTGTCGTATACCCTCATGTATGAATTATCCGCGTCCTTTACGCAGTAGGCGGTGAGCGTATCCTCCTTCTTTTCGGGGCAGCCCTTTACGGTACAGCGGTAGAACTTTCTTATGGTGCGCTGCTCCAGGGCTTCTGTCAGCCCATACAGGGCCTTGCGGTTACGGGCGAAGAGCACCAGCCCTTCGGTGTTTACGTCCAGGCGGTGGGCGGGATAAGCCTCCCCATAGGCGGCGGCGAGCCGGGCCTCAAGGGAATCCCCTTCGCCGTCGGCCGCGGCGGTCTGCAGTCCCTGGGGTTTTACGGCGGCTATTATGTTATGGTCGATATACGCTATGCCTATGCCCTGTACCGCTGCGGGGAGTATGTCTGAAAAGTCCTTCCACACGCCGCCGGAGGGCGTAGAGGTGAACCTGAGGCGGGTGTGCAGCGTGGGGTGCTCTATCTCGAGGGAGCAGGCCCAGAGGGCTATCTGCTGCCCCGGGCGGGCGTCCCTGTTGTAGCGCTGGTCCCCCCAAAGGGGATACCCCGCGCCGGCAAGCTGCACCCGTATCTGATGATGCCGGCCGGTATGGAGGCTGACACGCACCAGAGTCCTGCCCTTTCTGTACGCGATGGGGGCGTAGGTAAGCCGGGCGGACTTTGCGCCGCAGGTGTTTTCCGGCACAAGGGCGCTGGAACCGGTAGCCTCGTCCTTTAATATGAATCCCTCCAGCTCGCCGCCGGGGGCGTTGCCCTCGGCCACGGCAAGGTAGGTCTTAATTGCACCGTGGGAGCTGAACTGGCCGGATAGCCGGGCGGCTGCCTTGGAGGTGCGGGCGAATACCATGGCTCCGCCCACAGGCCTGTCTAAACGGTGAACAAGCCCGAGATATACATCGCCGGGCTTATTGTACTTGTCCTTTATGTAGCCCTTCAGCAGCGTCAGAAGGTCATCGTCTCCGGAGGAGTCCCCCTGCACCGGCATATTGGCCGGCTTTTCTACCGCCAGAAGGTGGTTGTCTTCGTATAATATGGGTATCATATTTCCCACCTGCCGGAAGCGCCGCAGGGCAGCACCATGCCGCCGCGGGTTATGGGCAGGCCCACCTCGTCGGATTCTATCTTTCCGCCACGCTTGCCCAGGGAGCACTTCAGCACGTTGGACAGCACGCTTGGGGCAAGGCCGGTGGTATAGGAATTTATAAGGAAGAAGCGGGCTTCGCCGTCCAGCAGCTTCACGCATTCCTCCACCAGGGGGTAAAGGTTGTCCTCGATCTTCCACATTTCGCCGTTTGGGCCGCGGCCGTAGCTGGGGGGATCCATGAGTATGCCGTGATATGTCCTGCCCCGGCGCTGCTCCCGCAATACGAACTTCATCACGTCGTCCACGATGAAGCGCACTGGCGCGCCTGCAAGGCCGCTGGCTGCAAGGTTGTCCTTTGCCCAGGCCACCATGCCCTTTGCCGCGTCCACGTGAACCACCTCCGCGCCGCTGGCCGCAAGGGCCGCCGTGGCGCCGCCGGTGTAGGCGAAGAGATTGAGCACCCTAAAAGGCTTGCCGCTCTTTTCCACGATGCCCCGCATCCAGTCCCAATTCACCGCCTGTTCCGGGAAAAGGCCGGTATGCTTGAAGCCGGTGGGGCGGACGATAAAGGTAAGGTCCCGATAGCGTATTTTCCAGCTTTCCGGCAGCGCACGGCCGTACTCCCAGTGGCCGCCGCCCGCTGAGCTTCGTATATACCGGGCGTGTACGCTTCTTGGCTCCTTCATTGGCCACACGGCCTGAGGATCCGGCCGAAGCAGCGTGACGTCGGCCCAGCGTTCGTGCTTGTTGCCGCCGCCAGCGTCGATTATTTCGTAATCCTTCCAGTCTGAGGCAAGGTACATGGTTTTCCTCCGTTTAATGAATTATTATCTGTCTGTCAAAAAACTTGGGGTTGTTAAGGGGCCGCAGCCCCTTAAGTTAATTCCGGCTTTGACGACATGTGCGTCAAAACGGATAAAAACCGAAGGTTTTTCTTCTCTGCGGGTTTTGCCGCCCAGGAACGAACGTGAGAGGCAAAACCCGAAAAAAACTCGAAAAAGTGGTCTTTAGCCACTTTTTCGAAACTCTGTCTATGCCGCGATGCTGATAAGCAGATTAAGCTTATAGAACACCCGGGCCATGGCTGAGTCGTCCACCATGTTGGTTATAAGATCGAACTGGCCCAGCATCGTCAGCACTATGGGTACCAGCATGAATACCAGCAGCAGCGCCAGCATCCCCCGCAACAGGCCCAGCGCGCCGCCGAATATGCCGTCATGGCTCTTGAGCATGGGGAAGGGATCGGCATAGTCCGCCCCGTTTATCACCAGCGAGAGTATCGCGCGTATTATAAGGAAACATACGAGGAACATCAGTATGTTTATGAATACGCCCACTATGGTCTGGTTGAAGTAGTCCCCCAGCGTCACTATGCCCTGATCCGCGAAGGCCTCCCGGGCGATGTTTTTGGCTATCTCCCTGCCCATGGGAAAGGGCAGATTGGAGGAGGCGATTATGTCGTTTATCTCGGCCGTGGAGAGGGAGGATATTTCCATTCGAACGTATTCCGGGTTGGCGATAAACTCGCTGCCCTCGGTGTAGTACAGCATCATGTTGAATATCCTGTCGCTGTGCTTTATGGCGCTGGCCCCAAGGGGCTTGAGCAGAAAGCTCAGCACCACCGAAACAAAGTACGCGCCTATGTTAAGAAGCGTGGAAATAAATCCCTTATATATGCCGAAGAGCACGAATAACACCAGTATACATATTGATACCGCGTCTATGATGTTCAATGCTTTTCCTCCTTTCCGGGCTGCCCGCCCTGTAAAGAGTCCGGTGCCGTTATAGTTCTGTTCTACTTGGTCACGCTGATATACAGCTTACCTTCCTTGCTGAGCATTATATGGTTATCAGAAAGCTTCTTCGCCCCGTCTATCTCTATGGGCAAATCATCCCTGGAGAGCAGCTTTCCTGCGGCGGAGTAGGTGTACGCGGCGGTAGGGGTATAGATCATGAGCTTGCCCTTTATGAGAAACTCCGCCAGCGCCCCCTCGGGCGGGTGTACGGTGCTTATGGCGGCGCTGCCAACGTCCCCTTCAGGTACGGTGTACAGCTTGAGTATACTGTTGCTGCCCCCGCGCTGCTTATACAGCAGTATGGGGGATTCGCCTATTGAGCTGTCCGCCAGCTTCCAGCCGTATACGGATATCCTGTAGACCTCGCTGCTGCCCGCCAGTGTATAGCGTATGAGGTCGCTGGTGCCGGAAAGGAACAGGCTTTTATCCGTGAATATGACGTCCCCGGTTAGCTGGTTCTGTACGTTTATGACGCCGGTGGTGCGCTTGGTGGCCAGGTTGTAGGTGGTTATGGTGCATACCGGCGTGGAGGCGGAAAGGTCCATCTCAAGGGTCCACAGGGTCTCGTCCTGCCTGTTGGAAAAGCCGAAATCTATAAGGTCGGCAGCGTCAAAGTCCATCTGGTCTGTCTGGGTCCCCGTACCGTCGTATATTACTATAGCGGTCTTGCCTGCGCTGTCCTCCCTCAGCACCGCTACGTGAGCCTGAGAGCACTTTACCCCCAGCACCTTGCCGGAAACTACTATGGGGGCCTCTGAGCCCACTATCTGCACTGCCGTATCGTGATACAGCACGGATATGCTGTCCGAGGCGGTGAGCTTCAGCTCGTCGGTGTTTATCTTGTATGAGGTATCCTTGCGGCTGTCCGCGATATCCTTATAGAAAAGCTTGCCCTCCTGGAAGTAAAGAAAGCCGGAGCCGGTATAGGCATAGTTGGCGGTATCCGTAAAGGGAAGCTCCGTCAGCTCCTTTGCGCCCTTCTTTGTGCTTTTGAGCAGGTGTATGAGGCCGAACACCAGCCCTATGGCCAGCAGCGCTCCAAGTGCCAGTATACCTATGCGCAGTATCATGCGGCTGCGCTGCTTTACAACATAGCGTTTCTTTCTCATTTGTTCCCTTTTTCTCCCGGAAGCGCAAGCTTTATCGCCCCGGGCAATACCTTAAATGTTACGGGGGTAGAGGAATCCAGCTCCCCGTCAAGGTTGATTATGTTTTCGCTGTCGCACCTTACCGCTATTTCCTTTGCCTTGAAGTAGCGCACGTGCCTTGAAGCTGTGTGGGCGCCCCTGGTATAGCGGGGCAGCAGCAGGAGAAACTGCGGTATGCTTATGGCCCGCAGTATGCATACGTCGAGCAGCCCGTCATAGGGGCTCGCCATAGGCGCAACGTGCATTCCTCCGGCGAAATGGGTGCCGTTGCAGGCGTTGAAGAGCAGCGCCCGCTCGGTAAAGCTTTCCCCGTCCGCCGTTATCTCGAAGGTGACGGGCTTGAGGTGCATAAGGCTCTGGAATATGCCCAGCATGTAGGGCAGCATTCCGTTGAACCTCTTTTTAAACTTCTCGGTGTTGATTATCACGTCCACGTCGAAGCCTGTTCCGCTGACGTTTATAAAGGGCTTGTCGTTTGCCATTGCGGCGTCCACCGGCCGGACCTGGCCGTACAGCGCTGCCTCCAGCGCCGCATCGGGATCGGTGGGCAGGCCCACCGCCTTAGCAAAGTCGTTGCCTGTGCCAAAGGGAAGTATTCCCATCTCTGTATCCGAACCTATAAGCGCCGCGGCCACCTCGTTTGCGGTGCCGTCGCCGCCCACGGATATCACCCGTTGGCAGCCTTTTCTGGAGGCTTCCTCCGCCAACTCTCTTGCGTGGCCCTTGCCGGTGGTATACCGCCACTCGAAGCTCCTGCCGCTCCTTTCTATCTGGGGAAGCAGCTCCTCAAAGAGCTTCCTGGACTTGCCGGAGCCGGACACCGGGTTCACTATAAAAAAACGATCGCACATTGTAAAGTGTTTACTTCTCCTCTGCATTTGCCGCAGTCATATCCTGCTGCACCAGCATCTTTACGGCGCCCGGTATTATTTTATACCTTACCGGCATACCGGAGCCCAGTTCGCCATCGTAGTTTATTAAGCACTCCTCGGGGCATTCCACATAAAGCTCCTTTGTGCGGAAGTATTCCACCTCCGGAAGCCCCGTATGCTCGCCCTTGATGAATGAGGGGAGCAGCCTCAGGAACTTTGCCCTGCTTATACTGCTGACCACGCTCACCTCAAAAAGTCCGTCAAAGGGATCCGCGAAGGGCGTTGCCTTCATGCCGCCGCCTATGTACGCGCCGTTGCCTACGGATACTATCAGCGCGTCCTTCTTCCATACCCGCTCCCCATCGTGCAGCGTCAGGTGCAGGGTGCGCAGATGGGTGAGCGCGTCCACTATGCCCAAAAGGTATGGCAGCATGCCCTTGAAGCGCTTTTTATACTTCTCGTGCTTCAGCAGCACGTCCACGTCAAATCCGAAGCCCGACACGTTCACGAAAAATTTGTCGTTCACATAGCCCGCGTCCATGGCCCTTGGCCTGTCCGCCAGTATGACGTTTAACGCCTCACGGGGCTCGGTAGGTATTCCCAGCACCTTTACCATGTCATTCCCCGTGCCAAAGGGCAGTATGCCCATCACCGTATCGGTACCCACAAGGCCGGACGCTACTTCGTTCACCGTGCCGTCGCCGCCCACGGCTATTATGTACTTCTCCCCATGCTCCGCGGCAGCCCTGGCAAGCTCTCTGCCGTGGCCCTTGCATTGGGTAAACTCAAAGGTATAAGGAAACCTCATGTCGTCCAGCATACCCTTGACGGCTCCAAACTTATCTATGGCTCTGGTGCCGCCCGCAACAGGGTTTACTATAAAATGCAATTTATCCATATACATCTCCACATTAATGATCCACATTAAATAATAATCCAAAATGCCGGAATTGTACATACGTACCCTGTGAATTATCCATTAAAGTCCCGGTTTATTCACATTTGCGTCCGTCATGGCAGGCATTGCCAAGGGGCGGCACTGCGGGTATAATTGATAAGGTATACAATTCATTCCGTCAAAGGAGGGCGTATCGTGAGGTTCACTAAGATGCATGGCCTGGGCAACGATTTCATAGTGATAGATGCCATGGAAAAAGAATATTTTCCCACCCCGAATGATGCACGCCGGCTCTGCAACAGGCGCACCGGCATAGGGGCAGACGGGCTGCTGCTGGTAATGTCCTCTCAAAAAGCTGATCTGCGCATGCGCCTTCTCAACAGCGACGGCAGCACCGCCGAGATGTGCGGAAACGGCATACGCTGCTTCGCAAAGTTTGCATACGAGCGGGGGCTTGCGGGGTCGAACCCCATGAGGATAGAAACGCCGGCGGGCATAAGGCTGGCGGAGATGACCATAGAAAATGGCATCGTCACCGCCGTAAGGGTGGATATGGGGGAGCCGCTCTTTGAAAAGAAGGATATACCCATGAAGGGCGAGGGGATATGCCGCCTTGAAACCATAGAGGCGCTGGGCAGGGAGTTTACCTTCTCCGCAGTGAACACCGGCGTGCCGCACATGGCGGTGTTTGGCGAAGTGACGGAGGAGGACATACTGAAATACGGCCCCGCGCTGGAAAGGCACCCGCTTTTTCCCGCCAAGGTAAACGTGAACTTCATAAATGTGGAGCCGGACGGCAGCATTTCCGTCCGCACCTGGGAAAGGGGCTGCGGCAGGACGCTGGCCTGCGGCACCGGCAGCTGCGCCGCCGCGGTATGTGCAAGTATGGCGGGCTTTACGGGGCGCAGTGTTAAGGTACATCTGGCTCTCGGAGAGCTTTTGATAGAATGGGCGGAAAACGGGCATATTTATATGACTGGCCCCGCAGAAGAGATATTTGAGGGAAATATAAAATAAATTATAAATTAGTAGTAAGAAAGGACGTTTGCCATGCATTACACGCTTTACCCCAAGGGAGTATGCTCAACACAGATAGACCTTGACGTCACCGACGGCAAGATACACAATCTCAGCTACACCGGCGGCTGCAACGGAAACCTTAAGGCTCTGGGCGCAATGTGCGAGGGCGCCAGCGCCGAGGAAGTCATACGCCGCCTTTCCGGCATAACCTGCGGCTACAAGGCCACCTCCTGCTCGGATCAGCTGGCGCGACTCTTAAAGGATGCCATGAAGAAAAAGGCATAAGGCGCAATAAATCTCAATGCGGTGGAAAATAAAGCTTTTCCGCCGTTTTTTATTGACATCACCTCCATCTTGCAAGATAATATTAAGATACGTAACCATCAGTTGACAAGGACACACAAGGTTTTAGAAGCCAAACAGCACGGCATAACTGTGTCGTCCTCATTTGAAATACAACCAGTATTTCTGCACTCGTCCTCCTTGTTCTGCCATACTCTTTGGCTTCTAAAACTCGAAGACCCTAAAGAGCTTGTTTTGAGGGCGATCCAAGGCCGAGGAGCGCAGTACTACTGGATGTAATACAAGCGACGAGAACGCAGGAGCGTACCAAAACAAGCCTTTCGGGCTTGTGTGCTCTTGTCAACTGATGGTAATAATGCCGATTATTTAATGCTTACTGAAAGGGCCTTTGTATAACCATGGAAGAGATACGCGCGCCAAAGAACTTTATCGAGGAATTCATCGAAGAGGACATAAAGGAAAAGGGACTTACCCACATACAGACCCGCTTCCCGCCGGAGCCCAACGGCTACCTGCACATAGGCCACGCAAAGGCGCTGGCCATCGACTTCACCATGGCTGAAAAGTTCGGCGGCAGCTGCAACCTGCGCTACGACGACACCAACCCCACCAAGGAGGACGAGGAATTCGTGGACGCCATACAGGAGGACATAGCCTGGCTGGGCTTCCACTGGGACAACGTATTTTACGGGAGCGACTACTTTGACCAGTGCTATGAGCTGGCGGTGAAGCTCATTAAAAAGGGCGTGGCCTACGTGTGCGACCTTTCAAAGGACGAGATGAGGGAATACCGGGGAACCCTTACCGAGCCGGGCAGGAACTCCCCCTGGCGGGACAGGAGCGTCGAAGAAAACCTAGACCTGTTCCAGCGCATGAAGGACGGCGAATTCCCTGACGGCAGCAGGACGCTGCGCGCCAAGATAGACATGGCCTCCCCCAACCTCAATATGCGCGACCCCGCCATGTACAGGATAATACACATGACCCATCACCATCAGGGGGACAAGTGGTGCATCTACCCCATGTACGACTTCGCCCACCCGATACAGGACGCAATAGAGGGCGTTACACACTCCCTCTGCTCCCTTGAGTACGAGGCCCACAGGCCGCTGTACAACTGGGTCATAGAGCAGTGTGAGTTTGAGCACAAGCCGAGGCAGATAGAGTTCGCCCGGCTGAACATGACCAATACCATAATGAGCAAGCGCTACCTCCGCCGGCTGGTGGAGGAAAAGTACGTCGCCGGCTGGGACGACCCCCGCATGCCGACCCTGTGCGCGCTCAGGCGCAGGGGATATACCCCGGAGTCCATACTGGACTTCCTGAATCGGGTAGGCGTGGCCAAGGCGGATTCCGTGGTTGAGACAGCCATGCTCGAACACTGCGTAAGGGAGGACCTTAACGCCCACGCCCCCCGCATGATGGCCATACTCGACCCCCTGAAGCTCATCGTGGAGAACTGGCCGGAGGGCAAGACCGAGGAGGTGGAGGTGGAGTACCTGCCCGACTGCTCCACAGGCAAGCGCAGGGTAAGCTTCGGCCGGGAGCTTTACATAGAGCGGGAGGATTTCAACTGCAACGCCCCCAAGAAGTATTTCCGGCTCAAGCCCGAATGCGAGGTGCGCCTCAAGGGCGCATACGTGGTCAGGTGTTCCCACTGGGACACAGACGAAAACGGCAATGTTACTACGGTCTACTGCACCTACGACCCGGAAACAAGGGGCGGCGAGTGCGAGAGAAAGATAAAGGGCACCATACACTGGCTCAACGCCAAGGACGCGAAGCCCGCCGAGATACGCCTTTACGAAGATCTGCTGCTGCCCGAGGCGGAGGGCGAGGAGAAGGAATTTACGGAGCGGCTCAATCCCAATTCGCTGACAGTCGTCAACGCTCTGGTGGAGCCCGAGCTTGCCCAAAAGGAGCCGGGCTACCGCTGCCAGTTCATGCGCACCGGCTACTTCTGCGCCGACCTTGACTATACCGGGGAGCGCCCCATGTTCAACAGGATAGTCGGCCTCAAGGACAGCTTTAAGGCATAAGAAAGGAAGCATTTATGGAAGTACGCACACGCTTTGCCCCATCGCCTACGGGGTATATGCACATAGGAAATCTTCGCAGCGGCCTTTACGCTTATCTCTTTGCCCGCCACAACCACGGCAAGTTCCTGCTCCGCATAGAGGATACGGATCAGGAAAGATTTGTAGAGGGCGCAACCGACCTTATCTACCGCACCCTCAAGGACGTGGGCATGAACTGGGACGAAGGCCCCGACATTGGCGGCGAATATGGCCCCTATGTACAGAGCGAAAGAAAAAGCATGTATCTGCCGTTTGCGGAGCAGCTCATAAAGAGCGGCCACGCCTACCGCTGCTTCTGCACTAAAGAAGAGCTGGAGGAGCGGCGCGCCGCGGCTGCCGAGCGGGGCGAGACCTTCAAGTACGATAAGCACTGCCTGCACCTTTCCAAGGACGAAATACAGGCCAAGCTGGATGCGGGAGTGCCTTACGTCATACGCCAGAACGTGCCCACAGAAGGCACCACCAGCTTTACCGACATGGTGTTCGGCACCATCACGGTAAACAACTCCGACCTTGATGACAGCATACTCATAAAGGCAGACGGCATGCCCACCTATAACTTCGCAAACGTGGTGGACGACCACCTAATGAAGATATCCCACGTCATGCGGGGCATGGAGTACCTTTCCTCCACGCCGAAATATAACCTTCTTTACGAGGCCTTCGGCTGGGAGATACCCCACTATATCCACATGACCCCCATAATGAGGGACGCACAGCACAAGCTTTCAAAGCGGGACGGCGACGCTTCCTATGCGGACTTTGTGGACAAGGGCTATCTTAAAGAGGCGCTGGTGAACTACGTGGCGCTCCTTGGCTGGAACCCCGGCGACGACAGGGAGATCTTCTCGCTTTCCGAGCTGTGCGAGGTCTTCGACGTCTCCGGCATGAGCAAGTCCCCGGCAATATTCGACCCGGAAAAGCTCACGTGGATGAACGCCCAGTACATAATGGCCCTCTCCAAAGAGGAGTTCACAAGGCACGCCATGCCCTGGTACGAGAAGGCGGGCATAGCCCATATGGATACGGATATACTTTGCCGTATACTTCAGCAGCGGGTGCGGGTATTCAACGAGATACCCGATATGGTGGACTTTCTCACAAAGCTTGACGAGGACTATGATGCCGCCCTTTTCACCAACAAGAAGAGCAAGACGGACAGCGCCGTATCAAAAGAAGTGCTCGAAATGGTGATACCCGCGCTGGAGGCGCTGCCGGACTGGAACGAGGAGCTGCTCCACGACACCCTCATCGGCATGGCTGCCGAAAAGGGCATGAAGAACGGCACGCTGCTCTGGCCTGTGCGCATAGCCATGGCGGGCAAGGCCGTCACCCCCGGCGGGGCCATAGAGATAGGCGTGCTGCTTGGCAGGGAGGAGACGCTGAGAAGGCTGAAGATCGGCCTTGAGAAGCTGCAATAAAACAAAAACCAAAAGGAACGGCCTTCACCGTTCCTTTTTCATCGTCAGGCTTATACGCTTTTTCTTCTGGTCAACCTCAAGCACCCATACGGTGACAATGTCCCCGGGCTTGAGTACCTCGCTGGGGTGGCGTATGAACTTATCGCATATCCTGGATATGTGTACGAGGCCGTCCTGATGCACGCCTATGTCCACGAACGCCCCGAAGTCCACTATGTTGCGCACGGTGCCGGTAAGCTCCATGCCCGGCGCAAGGTCGCTCATCTCCATCACGTCGCTGCGCAGCAGCGGCTTGGGCAGCTCGTCCCGGGGGTCGCGGCCCGGCTTTTGCAGCTCCCTGAGTATATCCTTCAGCGTGGGCACGCCTATGCCGCATTCCTCGGCGGCCTTGTCCATGCCTATCCTTTTAAGCTCATCGGGCAGCTTTGATATGTCGCTGCCGCAGAGCAGAAGCAACGACTTGGCCGCCCTGTAGCTCTCGGGGTGTACGGCGGTATTGTCCAGCATCTCGGCGCTTTCCGGCACCCGGAGGAAGCCGGCGCACTGCTCGTATGCCTTTGCGCCCAGCTTAGGCACCTTGAGAAGCTCCTTGCGGCTCCTGAAAGCCCCTTCGGCCTCGCGGTACGCTACGATGTTCTTTGCCACGGTGGAATTTACGCCGGAAACGTGGGAAAGGAGGGACACCGATGCGGTGTTAAGGTCAACCCCTACGCTGTTCACGCAATCCTCCACCACCCCCTCCAGCGTTTCGTCCAGCCGCTTTTGGGGCATGTCGTGCTGATACTGGCCGACGCCTATGCTCTTGGGGTCTATCTTCACAAGCTCCGCCAATGGGTCCTGCAGCCTTCTGGCGATGGACACTGCGCTCCGAAGCGATACGTCGTAATCCGGGAACTCCTCCGCGCCCAGCTTGCTGGCGGAGTACACCGATGCCCCCGCTTCGCTGACTATCACGTACTTTACATCCGTGCCTTTTACGGTATCCGCAGCGAACTTTTCCGTTTCACGGCCGGCGGTGCCGTTGCCTATGGATATGACCTTCACGTTGTGCTTCTTTATGAGCCCCGTGACGATGCGCTCCGCTTCGGCTATTTTATTGTGGGGCGGCGCAGGGTATATGACGGCGGTATCCAGCACCTTGCCCGTCTCGTCCACTACCGCCACCTTGCAGCCGGTGCGGTAGCCAGGGTCCAGCCCCATGGTCACCATGCCCTTTACCGGGGGCTGCATGAGCAGCGGCTTCAGGTTCACCGCAAAGGTGGCTATGGCCTGCTCGCAGGCTTCATCGGTGAGCATGGAGCGGAGCTCGCGGGTAACAGAGGGATATATAAGCCTGCTCCACGCGTCCTTTGCCGCGGCTTCCACCTGCTTTGAGCAGGGGCAGCTCCCCCGCACCACGCTGAGAGCGACTATGCGCTCTGCGCCTTCCTCGGGAATGCTTACCGAAACTTTAAGGAACCCCTCCTTTTCGCCCCGGTTTATCGCCAGCACCCTGTAGCCGGGTATGGTGGAGAGGCCCTCGGAAAAGTCGAAGTACATGTCATATACCCCGTTATCCTCCGGCGCGTCCGCCGCCTTTAACGCGGTCAGCGTGCCGGACCTGTGTGCAAGCTCTTTTATATAGCGGCGGATATCGGCGGAATCCGACAGCCGCTCGGCGATTATATCCCGGGCGCCCGATAGGGCTTCGTCGGGAGTGTTCACGCCCTTGCCGGGGTTTACGTATTTCTCCGCAAGCTTTACGGGGTCTGCGGCAGGCTCCTGCATGAGAAGCTTTGCGGCAAGGGGCATAAGGCCCTTTTCCTTTGCGATGGAAGCCCTCGTGGTGCGCTTCGGCTTGTAGGGCCTGTACAGATCCTCAAGCTCCGCCAATGTGGCGGCGTTGTCCAGCTTTGCCGAAAGCTCGTCGGTCAGCTTTTCCTGAGAGGCGATGCTCTGCTTTATCTCGCTGCGCCTCGCGTCCAGGTTTCTAAGATAAGTAAGCCTGTCCGCCAGCCTTCGTATCTGCTGGTCGTCCATGCTGCCGTGCATCTCCTTGCGGTAGCGGGCTATGAAGGGCACCGTATTGCCCCCATCCAGCAGCTCTATCACGTTCTGCACGTGGGGCAGGGTCTCGTTCAGTTCCTTTGAAAGTATCTCGGCTATGGTCTGCATATTTTTTCCATTTCTTATATTAAAGATATTCAAGCCTTTACGGTTGGATTGGCGATGCCGCGGAAAGCCCTTGCCCGGCGGGTTATCTCGGCAAAGTCCCCTGCGGATATGAGCTCCTTATCGCACAGGGGGCTGCTTATGCCTGCGGCAAAGGCCCCGGCCTTCAGGTAGTCCCCCAGGTTATCGGGCGTTATGCCTGCCGTAACCACAAGGCCTATATGGGAGAGAGGCGCACGGAGATCCTTGAAGTATTTAAGCCCCATGACAGCCGTAGGGAACAGCTTTACGAGGTCTGCGCCGGCGTTGTGGGCCGCCATTATCTCGCTGGGGGTGAGCGCGCCGGGTATGGATACAAGGCCCAGCCGCTTGGTCTCGGCTATGACGGCGGGGTCGGTGTTTGGGGAGACGATATATTTTGCCCCCGCCTCGTATGCGGCCCGCACCTGATCGGGGCTCAGCACAGTGCCAGCCCCGGGGATTATGCCCGGCATACCGCAGAGGGCCTTTATGTTCCTCCGGGCCAAATCGGCGCAGTCATCCCTCTCCTGCTGGAACGTCACCTCTATGAAGCGTATCCCTCCGGCGCATATTGCCGCGGCGAGGCTCAAAAGGGTATCCCCCTCCGCCCCCCGGCATATGGCTATGAGCTTATCCTGCCTGAGGCAGGAAAGTAATTCAAGATTACACATATGATATTTCCTTTTCTGTTTCTTGGTTATTGCGCATTGGCATCAGTATTTTTCATTATATCATGAACTGCATAAAATTGTCAGCGGCAGCGGCGGCGCAAAATTCTAATAGAAAAAAGATAGTAATGAGGGGTGCTTCTCTATTGAAATTCCCTATGATATGGGTTTATAATGTACCCTGTTCATTCGGGCGCGCCCCGAAAAAAAGCCCGAAGCCTGGAGGAAACCCCTTATGTACAACAGCACCATGCGCACCTTTGCCGGACGTATGTTCATAGCCACCCTGGGCTGCGTCATAATGTCCATAGGCATAAACGTATTTACCACGCCGTGGAACCTTTACACCACCGGCCTTATGGGCTATTCCCAGTTTCTGAGATCCGTGCTGGCGGAGGATTTCAGCATAAACTTCAGCAACATCGACCTTGCAGGTATACTGTACTATGTTTTCAGCATACCCATATTCATAATAACCTACAAGAGCCTCGGGCGCAGCTTTTTCCTGCGCACCCTCGCCTTTACCGCGGTGTTCTCGCTGACCACCGCCTTCATACCCGTTCCCTCCGCGCCGATACTCGACGACAGGCTGACCTGCGTCCTGATAGGCAGCGTATGCGTGGGCGTGGGCGACGGCATGGTAATAACCTGCGGCTGCACCGTGGGCGGCCTTGACATGCTGGCGATGCACATAACGAAAAAGACCGGCCTTCAGGTGGGCAGGTTCACAATACTCGTCAACATACTGCTCTTTGTGCTGTGCTTCTTCCGCTATGACTTCTCCGTGGTGGTATACAGCGTGCTGTACATGGTGTTCTCAAGCCTCATACTGGACAGGATGCATCAGCAGAACATCAACATTCAGGCCCTTATATTCACCAAGTACCGGGACAACGTCATACCCCAGCGCATAATGGAGGAGACTGGCCGCGGCGTTACCCGCTGGGACGGG
>ERZ827423.253-NODE-253-length-72503-cov-7.680350_pt1 | contig 72503 bp, 80 predicted proteins | sample MGYA00519775_ERZ827423 | MGnify/ENA primary metagenome ERZ827423 (study PRJEB31778, sample SAMEA3449296) | human gut metagenome | biome: human gut; feature: human-associated habitat; material: faeces | place: United Kingdom | collected 2010/2012 ... | reverse complement strand
TGGCATACTCGAAGAACTCCATCAGCACGGAGATATAGATGACCGCACGGAATATTTTGTAAAATCCTTGTAGTTCCTTGCTTTCTTCCATTGTCTTTGTCCTTTCCCTCTTTTCGTTCCTACCTGTTCAGTGTGATAATCGGCCGCACCTTGTGCGCCTGTGTCTTCGGGGTCTCCTGCATCGCACCGCTTCCTGTCGAGTAAAGCCACGCTTTCGCCGTTTCCTGTCCGGTTACCTCCGTCGATGTCCAGTACCAGCAGTCGTTTTCATCCAACGGCAGCGGATGGCCGCCACACCGTTCGATGACAGGATTGACGGTTTCCCGGACGGCATACAGCAGCCGCATCTGTGCCACCGACGGGATATAGGCACTCTGTCCGTACCGCCACAGGTCAAAGACCGCTTCCGCCATAGGCGAAGCCGTCTCCCGTGTGTCGTACAGCGCAAAGGTGTTCATGTTCCCGTCCAAAGCCTCGATGTCGGCCGACGTCCCTTGTGCGACACCGAGGCTGTCGGCAAAAGCTGCCGGAGCAATGTCCCACAGGTAAACCGCATAGCCGTTCCCTTCCGTACCTTCACGGTGTTCGGTATCGAAGACAACCGCTATTGCCCGTTTTCCCGACTGTTCATACTGTACGTAGGATAAAGCCGTACCGTCCTCGCAGAGAATATGTCCCGGACGTACCGCCGTATCAGGTACGTCGATATGGGCGTCACAGGCAGCGCACAATACCGCCGTCACTGCCATTGCAAACCATTGAATCTTTCGTATCATGTTATTTTCGTTTTTTGTTTTTCCTTTATTTTATCGGCAGTTTCACCCCCAGCACGATACCTGTCCGCAGCAAATCCGCCCCTTTTATCATCATGTCACTCTTTACCTGCCAGAACAGTGTGCATCCCGACCGCAGCACATAATTGTGCTCGTAACCCACATGGATTCCGGCAAGAAACTTGTTCGTGTCGCTCCCTGCCGAAGCTCCGATACGCAAGTTGCCGTAATGGTTGCGTCCACGCACCACACAAGGTTTGTACGCCACACCGAAACCGTAAGTGCGATAGTTGCGCCAGAAGGATTCCGGACAAATATGACCGCAAGATTTACATTCCGTCCATTTCAGATAGCCGTTGGCGAAAAACTCCCACGCATGGCGGTAGTTCATTTCATGTTCGTAAGCAAGCGTTACGTCCATGCCGTTCTCATACAGCAATCCCACTCCAAGCGAGAGGCGGCCGCTGTTACGCTGCGCACTTGCATTCATGAAGACGCACATGCAGGCAAGCATCAGTATTATCGTCTTTTTCATCGTCATTCCTCCTCCAATAAAGCGGTGTTAAATGAATCGGCCGACAGCACATCCTCGTAGTCAATGTTCAGGCTGATATTGCGCCCGCTGATTTGTTGTTCCGTCATTTCGATGGTCAGCAGCTTGTCGTTCGGAAAGGTCATCTTTTTCACGACAATCACGTTCCGGTAGCCGTGCTTGAACGTCTTGCCGTGTTCCAATACCAGGGCAGGCGTCAGCTCGATGGTCTGCGCGTTGGTTGCCTTCGAAAGTTTCTTGTCCGACAGTTTCACCCGTATCTCGTCGATGTCGAAACGGATGTTCGTTTTGTTCTCGATGGAAAAGTCGATGAAGAAATAGTCGCCCACCGAGTAAATATTGTTCAGGCGCATTACCATTCGGTGCGCCTTGGTCGCCACGTTGCGGATTTTCGCGGGCGAGTTCCACACCCGTCTTGCAAAACGCACCATGTCGGCTGTGGACATCGAGACCGTAGGATTGTTGTAGGCATCCCGTTCCTGTAGCTGAATTTCCTTGTCTGCCACCGCCTCGCTTATCCGCGTGGTGTAGATGAGTGCATACTGCGTGCGATAGCGTTCCGTTACGATGGTGACGATGGCCAGCACTTCACCGTCCTCGTGTCCCGTCTCTTTGGGCTTCAACCGGATGATGTTCTCAATGGGTTGGTCGCCCGCCACCTTGTCTGTGGAAATATCCACGAAGCGGACCGGTTCCGTGGCTGTGATGACGGTCGTTACCTGTTCATTGACAGTCAGCCGTTCCATCTCTTCGTATGTACGCTGAGCCTGTGCGTTCCGTGTGGCAAAAAGTCCTGCCGCCAGAAGAAATGCAGTTACAATTATTTTCTTGTTCATATCGTTTCTGTTGATATTGTTTATTTCTTTATTTCCCTTATTTCGCTTTCTTTAATCCATGACCACGTTCCAGTTCCTCCCGAATCCGTCGTCCGACAATTTCGCAATACGTCGGTTCAATCTCGAATCCGATGTAATGCCGCCCCGTGCGGATGGCGGCAATGGCGGTCGTACCCGAACCGATGCAGTTGTCCAGCACCACATCGCCCTCGTTGGTATAGGTACGTATCAGGTACTCTATCAAGGCTACCGGCTTCTGTGTCGGATGATAGAATGCTCCTGTCTTGTGTTCCTTGGGTATGGAAATGACAGAGGTCGGGTACTTGTCTTCGGCAACACGCACCGGAGCCAGTTTCATTTCACCGTAACAGCGGTTCGTGAAACCGTCCGTCTTGCGGCGTCCATGATTCCTCCGTTCCGGTGGACACGGCGTCATTTGAGGATGATATACCGGCTGACGGTCGTAGAACACGATGATGTCCTCATGCTGGCGTAGCGGCATCCGGTTGGCATTCAGGTGACCCGTTACCCGGTCTTTCCGCCACACGAGGTTATACCGCCACATCCGGGGTTGCGAGAGCATGAGTTGCGCCGAGAAAATGCCCTGCGCAAAGAGGATAACGGGGCTTCCCGGCTTGGTGATCCTGCGGTACTGTTTCCACAACGCTTCGAGCGGTATCTGCCTGTCCCAGTGTGCCGCCTTGTTGCTACGGTTCAACACGCCGTAAGGCAAATCCGCTATCACGGCATCGACACTGCCGTTCGCCATGAGCTTCATACCCTCGATACAGTCCATATTATATATGTTGTCAATCTCTATCATGGCTTCCGTTTTTACTGTTTCTCACGTCCGTTCACCAGATAGACGAAAGTGCCGTATTTCAGCTTTACCTTATTTTTTTTGATAGCTTTGCCGATGGCATTGCTCGTTTTCTGGTAGGCATTCGTAGCGGCTTGCATTCCCCATTGCGAGAGACTGTTGCCGTAACTGCCGGTATTCATGTTCAGATTCCCCGACACCGCACCGCTTGCCACATCCTTGCTCGTTTCCCGGAACTGGCTGTTCGGTACATAAAGCCCTTCCATGCCGTCCGTGTCGTAAAGGGACAGGCTGACCTTCACCAGTTCGTCCTCGATGAGAATGCTGGTGATGTTCCCCTTCACACGCCCCGACGAGAAGCCGCTCATGGTGGCATACAGATACGACCCTCGTTTGACCACGCACTCGTTGATCTCCACGTCGTCGAGCAGACGCAACCGCACACGCGAGCCGTCCACCGCCTTGATGTCCTCGTCGATAATGGCCTTTATCAGTTTCGGTTCACGGGCATTGACCGCAAGCGTATTGAAGTAATCCGAAGCCGTCTTTACCTTGCGTACCACTTCGCTGGGCGGTTCGTTCTCTGACGGGGCTTTTACCGAACGGCTCTCTTCCTCTATTTTTCCCTTGACCTCTATGGTTGCCGTCGGGGGTTGCGCCGATGCGGTACTGTCCGTATCGGTCGCCGGTAATACCTCATTGCGTCCTCTCAACCTTGCTTCGGCAAGGGCTTTCTCCAGTTCCGCGAGAGCTTCTTGCTCGCGTGTCTTGGCATCGGCAATTTGCGCTGCCGCAGCCTTTTCCTGCTGTTGCTCATCGAGCAAGGCGATGTCGTCCACCGTGTATTGCGATTCATATTCTTCCTTGTTGTCATCGGGTTCATCTCGTTCTATGTTATCCACTGCGGAGTAATCCTGTATCTTACCCCATGATTTGGCCATGTTCTCGTACTTGCTGCCTATGCCGTCACCGCCTTTAAGCCGGGCATCCGGCAAATCGGGGTTCAAAAACTCCGTTGTCTGCAGCGTCTTGTCCGGAATCTCCGCCGTTTCGGTATGAAACAGGTCGAAGATGAAGTACGATGCAACCAGAAGCGGGATATACAGGACAGCCGGAAGCATATACTTCGGCTCCCTGAAATTGATTTTATCAAATATCTTCATCATACATCTTTTAATTGAGTTGTACATACTTGCCTTCAATGCTGCAGTTTTTCAGCACTTCTGCGTTTTCCACTCCGAATGCGATCAGGATGCTGCCGCAACCGGGAGAATCGCCGCGTGTTCCGTCCGGGCGGTAAAACCGGATGCGGTGGCGCAGGAATTTCATGCCCGTCGCTTTCTCGAAAATGACGTCCTGAAACATTTTGGAATCGCAACGGTTGAACAACAGCGCGATGCCGTTGCCGTGTTCCGCCAGCTTTCGGACAAACTGTTCGATAAGGGGACGCGAGTACGGAGGATTGAGCCATACACGCCCTTCCCATTTCAGGGACAATCCGTCCATGTTCCGGTCATACATGACTTCGGCGGTCGGCCACAACGGACGGATAGGGGCGCAAGGGTCAAGGTCGAACCTGCCTAACGCTTTCAACACCTCCTTCGGGGTGTACCATTCGTCCGACGAGCGGACTGATTTTTCAAATCGTGTATTCATAAGCACTCCTTTATTGCGGTTCATATTTCTTGTTCTCGTTCCGATTTTCCCTTATTTCACCCCCTTGCAGCCTCTTGTGTCTTTCCCGTAGCACCGAATCCTGCATTTCCGTCGCCGTGCGTGTCGGCCGGCTGTTGCGGTATGCCATTGTAATGCGATAGATGTTCCAAGTGAACCCTCCGATAGCGAAACCAAAGACGATGACCAGAAAAAGTATCCGGTGTGCGTTGGCGAATCCCTGCACCTTGGCGGCAGCCTTGTCAATGCGTGTCGCTTGGGCGAACTTTCGTCCGGCGGACACCTCCCGCTCGTAACGGTCTTTGTATTTCGGATCGTTCTTGTCCGGCATCTTTTCACCGAAGAGCATCCGCCTGAATCCCTTGATATTCATAAACTCCGTTGTTTAGTAGTTGATCTTCGTTTTCTGTTCGATGTCCTTGTTCAGCAGGGTTCGCCAGTTCACGATAAGCAATCCGTGCGGGTTGTTTTCTGTTCGGGGCACACGCTTAAGTTGCCCCGCCGTGACCAGTTCCCGCATGAGGATGTTGCTCCGCCGCTCAATGCGTTGCCGTCCGTAGTAAGTGAACTCCATCTTCTCCTTGTTGAAAGCCACGCTGTCACAATAGATGGAGAACACCGAACTCGTACCCAAAATGTTGGAGTAGAAACCCTTTTCCTTGAGCGTGTTGTATTGTGCCAACCCCGTCTCATCCACCAGATACATCGCTTTTTCCATCGTATAGCGGATGTATTTGTCATCTGGCGGTAACGTGAAAAAATAATGGTGGAACATTTCCACATGGCTTTTAGCTTCCATGTCAAGCGTTTCGTCCATTGTCGTGCGGTTCACGAGGATAGGCACGTTGCCGTCCAGCACATACACCTTCTTCTGCGCATCCGAGACCATCGTCCGGGCTGTCCAGATACTTGACAAGCTGATGATGACACATCCCACGAGAAAAGCGGTACAGATGATGCCCACCAGTCTTATTTTGTTTTCCAAATTCTTGATGACCATCGGTTATTCCCTTTTACCGTTCAACATCTGTACATATTCCGTGTGCAGCATGGGTATGACCGCATCCCGAAGTTCCGTCAAAAGATTCTCGAACTCCGCCGAGAATATCTCCACGTAATAGCCCTGCATCTCCACGTGGACAAGCACCCACCAGATTCCTCTTTTGCGCTTACCTGCGTTCCGCTGCAGCAGGGCAAGACGCAGCTTGTACGTCAGGTACGTCACCAAGGGGGCGATGTACCGGTCGTCGTACTCGAAGGCTTCGTCCAGTTCTTCATACTGCGGGTCGATGCGGTGGTTTTCCGTCACCTCGCAAACCTCTTTTCTCGCTCGTTCCTGTGCAAAGGACATGAATTTCTCATCCTTGCACCAACTTTTGATTTTCTCTTGCAATTTCATGTTGTTATGATTTTTATTGGGTTTATATTATCTTTTGCGGATTATCTCATGATGCCGCCCAACCCTCCGGTTGCCGTCATCTTCGCCTGCTGTGCCACGCCCTCGCCGAAGTTTCGGGTAGAGAATGCCGTGTCGCCCTCCGGTATCATCCATGCCGCCAAGTCCGGAACAAGGTTCAGGCACTTGAGGGCTACAATCGAAGCCGCCATCAGGTAGCCTGCCGAGAAGAACGAGTTTTGCAGGTAGGCAGCCATCGTCTGCTCGCTGGCGGTTATCGCCGTCAGGTTCTCGATTTGGATGCACAATACAATGTCAAAGAGCAGCAGCACATAGAAGCCCACGAAGTAGAGCATCGCCCCGTAGAAATGCACCGTCAGATAGCGTGTCAGCCACTTCGCCCAAGCACCTTCCCATTTCGGCAGGATGCTGAACGCCCACTGTATCGGTCCGAAAATCGTCAGCATTCCCAACAGGATTTGTTGGCAGTAAATCGTTGCCCACCAACCGATTCGGAACACCACGAGGGCAATCAACATGATGATTTTGTCTATCCCCACGATGACTCCTGCCGTCAAAGACGTGAACCACAACTTCGCCGCATCCTTTTCCATGCTCGTCACTTCGTCCACGCCGGTCTGCTCCATTGTCGCCTCTATCAGGTTGGGATCGGATGTGCCCGTGTGGGCGACATCCGCCTGCGCCTGCAGGTTCGTGTACATCGTGTCACGCACATGGATGAGCTGTTGAACTTCCTCGAACCTGTCCGATATCTGTGAAGCTTCAGCTTCGTATAGGTCATGGGTGTACGACCCGATGCAATTCGGGATGTAGGACAGAAAGTCCAGAAAACACCAGTTGTTCCGGCTCCCCGCCATACCCGTGTCCGCAGGCGGATACCACCAGCAGATGATAATCGACACGGCAAGCGGCCTAAACAGCTTCATAACGTCCAACGGCTCGTGCTTTACCATCATCTTGTAGGCGATACCTGCCGCCATGACGATGGAGAACAGTGCCGCGAGTGCCATGCACATCTGCAATATCCACCAAAAAGGTCCCTGCGCACCGGTAAAAGTCGCGTCCGTCAGAAACTCGTTGGTCTGAAAGATGACATCATCTATTTCCTCCTCCAACAGGTTGATGCCGAAATCCGAAAGTATATCTCCGTTTGCCATAGCCCTGTCTTTTTATTTCCCTCTGTTTACACTCTCGTTGTCATCTTCGCCGTTTCCGTTGCCGCCCGATTGCGAGCCACGCACCGCAAGGCGTGATTCCTGCCACCGGCTCATGGCATTGCGGACAATGCCGCCCTTATGCAGGGTACGGTTGTCCGTTGCGTTCAGCAGTGTGCTTGTTGCCGTTGCGTTCTGACGCTTGGCGAGGTAGCTCACTAAAATCTCGTTCTGCCGTGCCACATCCTCGTAGATGCGCAGATACTCCTTCTTTCGCTGGGCGTTTGGCATATAGGCGTCTTTCGTGGCGTTGATGGCGCACTGATAGACGTGGTAGTATTCCGTCCACCGTTCCTTGTCGGCCGGAGTACCGCCGGACAGGAGAATACGGTCGATGTTGCGCCGGAACCGGTCCATCTGTCTGCTGACCTTATCGCCCTCGGCAAGCCACGCGATGTCCGCCTGCCGGTCGGCAACGTTCAACGCCTCGACCTTCGCCCGCTTGACCAAAGCCGAATCAATGGCTTCCGCTTCGTCCACCTGGTTGTAGAGATTGATACCGGCAAGTGTGCGGAACGAGAGCTTGTTTTTGGCCGCCGCCGACTTCTTGTATTTGTTGTGCAGCACGGAATAATAGAGGTCGGGCGAGAGTGCGCCCGTACCGGTTTCCATGACCGTTACCTGATTCTGCTTCGGCGAATCATGGTTGTACGTTACATACTGTGCGTGTACGGCTGTCGTTACGGTGACCGCCACTGCCATGAGTAATAGTTTTCTGTTCATATTCTTCTCTTTTTGTCGTTAATAATCCAGTCTTCCGGCTCCGCGCCAACGCCCGAAGGCGTCATCGAGAATCTCCCGCATGGTGCGGGAGCGATATACCTTTGCTTTCCAATAGCCGATGCGCACTTGAATGTACCGCCATGTCTCGAAATAGGCCCGGTTCAGATGCCGCTCGATGTTGTCCAATGAGCGGTTGATGGCCTCCAACACCATCAGCAGGTCGGAGGTCGAGCAGGCTGCCGCTCCGGTGGCATACAGCACGAGGTCGCTCACGGACTTGTAGAGCTGTTCCCCCTCACGGGCAATCGCCCTCAGCCCCCTCGCATTGATGGAGATAATCAGGGTATCTGCGGATTCGATGCGTCCACGTTTCAAGATCTTCGCATTGAAATCCTCCAACAACGATTTATAGTCGCCGATACGGTCGCTGACCGATGTATAGGTATTCTTGACGTTCAACACCGTGCGCAACGACTGGTACATGACGTCGATGGCATCGAACGCACGGGTGTATTTGTCAAGGTCAATATTCAACTCTTTATAGTCCCCAATTTCTTTACAGCTGTACTCGTGCAACAGCTTGTTGCTGTACTCCAAGGTGCTACGAGCCAACAGCAGGCTGCGCTGCTTCTTGTGGTCGTTGATGTAGGCTTCGACGGAGACTATATCGAAAGTCCACTGCGCCTTGGCGATACCGGGCAGCAGGGCGAACAGCACGACGGCAATCTGTATGGTACGTTTCATGGCCGTACCTCCTTTCTGCTATTCCTGCTGTTGCCGCTCCGAAGCGTCCGTGCATTCTCCACCCAGCGGTCATGGCATTCCTCCACGAGTGTCAGCCTACGGCCTTCGTCCGTGTCCAGTCCGGGCTGCACATCCTTCATCACGTCAAGGATGCTCCGCTTGTAGTGCATCATCTTTTCCAGCGATACCAAGTCGGCATATATCTTGGTGATTCTGCTGTCCACCTCTCGCGCTATCTCAAGGCGGTCGCTTGACCACAGCAGATGGTACACGTCGCCTGATGGCGTTTCTTCCGTCGGTGCGCTGCGGGCGTATTCCGTCGTGATTTTACAGGACGGATGTTCACGGGCGATTTCGGCTATCCGGTCGTTTACCAGTTTAGCCTTTTCCGCATCCGAAAGTCCCGGATCAAGGGTCAGCACGTCAGCGACGTGTGTGTCCGTATATTCCGAAGTGAGTTCCCACTTGATTTGGATAATGGTACGGTGTATTTTTATGCCGAGAAAATATTTCGGCTTGCGGGCAATGGAGACCGTAGCCCTGAATGTGATGATACCGTTGATATTCGGCATGGTCGCCTTGCGTACATACGAGTAGCCGTTCCATGCTCCGCCGTCCTGCCAAGTAAGACCGTATGCCGCCTTGCAGTCCTGCATGATGGCAGGGATGCGGTAATAGTCATCCGTCGCCACGCTGTTGTCGTCTGCGGCATCCGACTTTGCTTGGGCATAGTCGGACTGTTTCTTCTTCCACTCCGCGAGTTCTCCTTTCAGACGGTCTATCCGTGTCTTGTTCGCGTTGTACTGCTGCCGGTAAGTCGCCGCATCCTCAATGCTCGCCGTACTGATTTTCTTCAGCAGGACAGCGTTCTCGTTTTCCAATGCCCCGATTTGCGCTTCAATATTGGCCGCTTGGCTGTTCGCCTCGTTCAATAGCGCGTCCAGTTCCGAAAGGTCGAGGTCGTTTTCCGTCACCGAGGTCTGCATGGCGCACTCCTTGGTGTGGGCATTCAACGAGCTGCCGCACTTGCGGCACTTGTACTGTGTCGAGCCTTGTCCGAGCGTAACCCCGTCGGAACAGGTCACGCTGATGGTCACGCTCTCGCATCCCTTCAATTTGGCTGCGTCCGTTGCTTGGTAATAGTTCCGCGCACCGGAAGATATATAATAGGTGTAGCCGTCCTCGTTCTCGTTGAACTCCGCAAGCCGGACATTCAGTTGCGCCCGAAACGTGTTCAAGTCCATCGAGTAGGAATCGAAGACTTCCTCATAGACGACCTCTTCTTTGTTCCAGTTTTTGCTCACATGGATTTCGTATGCGTATGCCTTTTTGGTCTGCTTGTTTTTCTTGCTGATGATATAGGCACTCATCCAATAGTTGATGCTGTAGCTGAACCCGTCGTTCTGGTTGTTCAACTGCTGCACGCGGTTTCTTGACCAACCGGCATATCCTTCCGAGTTGGCAAGTACCTGTTCCCGTTGCGAGGCATCAGGATAGAAATTCGGGTCGCTCGTGTTGAACCGCACCCATGCGCCCCCGTTCAGGATGCTGTTGTCGTCCGTCGGAGGATAGTAGTCGCACAGCGATACGCTCCCTTGGTCACGCCGGGCAATGTACCACCGCTGCGTGTAATAGTTCCCCATCGCTTCGTCCAGGTAGTCGGTCATCCATGCCGTGAGGTTGTAGTTGCTGAAGTTGAACAGACCGGCCACGTTGTCTGGACCACCCACCATGTCAATCAGCAAGCCGCTGATGTCATGTTCCGCCTGCTCGAATAGACTCCCGTAGTGTTCATACAGGTTGCCGATTTCTTCAACCTTTCCACCCAGCAGGTCATGGAACGAGCTGCTTTGCAACAGGGCGTCACCAAGATTGGCAATGCCTGCCGTTGCAAGGCCGACCCCCGTGTTATAAAGGTTGTCGAGGTCGCTTTTCAGGTTCTCGTGGGTGAAGTTGCCCGGTATGCGGGCGAAGTTGTCCATCATCCGCTGCCAGTCGATGTTTCCCGTTTCGGAGAGTTTCAGCAAGGGGGCAATTTCCGGATTGATTTCGAGAAAGGCGATGTCCGAAAAGGTCAGCGTGCTGTTGGTCACCACGCTCTCGAACTGCATACACAGACTTTTGGTATCATCGCAGACTTTCATCAGGTAACTGCCCCAATAGATAGCCGTTTGCGGCGAATGGAGCATCTGCTTCGCCACCACCCATATCTTGGGCATGATTTTCTCCGCCACCATCCGGTAGATGCGCCGGTAGTAGTAGTTTTCCGTACGGCTGTTCCAGATGCCGAGGTCGCTCAGGGCTTTATGCTCCAAGAACTTGGCCGCGAATATCCCGGCGGTAGCGACCTCCGCTGCCGTGTAGTGCTTGAGGACGTCATCGACCTGCTCCCGGTAGTACCCTTCGGCGACCGCTTCCGTACCGAAGGCAGCCACCATCGCCGCAACGGTACGGGTGTCGTAGTTCACGCTGTAATACTGGGCGTGAACCGTCTGGCAGAGTGTGACCGAGGCGATGGTCAGGATAAGGAGTAGTCGTTTCATGGCTGCAATGTTTATTTGGATTCATGCACGGGACGGAGGTTGAGCACACGCCCCGTCTCGTTTACTTTTTGTGCAAAAGGCAGGGCCTTCCCGATACCGCTGGCATCCCAGTCCCGGCAATATGCCTCGATAGCTTCCTGATGGCTGCACCGAAGTTCCTTCTTGTAAAGCTTCAGTGCCTCCTTTTCCGCCCGTTCGGTCGTGTAGGTCATGTAGCACTCGTGCGGCTCTTCCACGCCGTACACGCCGCTGGTCGTCCCCCGACGGATAAACACTTCGCGGAAGAAGCTGCGCCCATCCTTGTTCTCCAAGCGGTTGATGGTAAATATCTTCTTGCAATCCACCTCGGTCAGACCAAGAATCTTTCGGATTTCGTCAAAGCGTTCCTTGAACTTGCTTTGATCCAGCAGCATCACCACGTCCGAGTTGTTGATGATGGCCTCCTTCACGATTTCGCTGCCGATGATGTCCTGTATCTCCTGCGTCACCACGCCGACAGAAGCCCAAAACTTACGGGCGGTCTTGTACATGAACTTGATGTATTCCGCCATGAGCGGGCTGGCAATGGCCTTCCACGCCTCTTCGATGACAAGGACTTTACGGGTCTTCTTGATGCGCATTTTCTGCAGGAACACGTCCATGATAATCAGTGTGACAATGGGAAACAGTTTCTTGTTTTCCTTGATTGCATCCACTTCAAAGACGATGAATGTCTCGTCAAACAGTGCCGAATCCACATTCTCATTGAGAATCTTCTCATATGCGCCTCCCTTGTAGAACGGCTGCAGCATGGTCGAATAGGTCGAGTAGCTGATTGTCGTGATGTCATTTTCGGTGCAGATCTGCTCCAGACGGTCGAATGAGTAGTCAAAGAATGAGTTGAAGTTCAGTTCCGACACTTTGAGAGCCGCCCGCCGTGCCTCAAGCACCTCTATCTGTTTGCGCACCATCTCATCCACCTCTCTGGGTGGTTTGTTTGGGTTCTTTCGGCTGGCCGCCGCAAACAGGTTTTTCAGCAGTACCTCCCGTTGCTCGTCGGTGTATCTTGTAAATCCGTTGAAATAGGCATCATAGTAGTCTATGATTATCTGCTCGACAATGCGGAACTCGATTTCGGGAATCTGGCTGTCCGACCCTTTCCAAATCATCAGGATAAGGTTCTTGAGGAAGTCTATCTTCTCGATATTGTATTCCTCCCGGTTGATGCGAAACGGATTCATCGTAATAGGCCGTTCCTCGGTATAGGAGATATACTTGCCGCCCAGATACTCGCACAGTCCCTCGTATGAGTTCCCCGTATCGACCATCACCACATCCGTTCCCTGCTCATGGAGCTGGCGCACGACCGAGTTCATATGAAAACTCTTGCCGCTGCCCGAAGGCCCCAAACAGAAAAAATTGGAATTATCAGTCAGTTTATTCTTTCCCTCTTTTCCCGTGATGTCGATAGCCACCGGCACGCCCTGACGGTCGGTGTAGTAAATCTTCAGCGGCGTTTCCTCGCTGTGCAGCACACGCTCCTTGTACATCAGGCACATCGCCGCATCGGAAAGGGTCAGGAAACGGTCGTATTCCTCATTGAGCGTGTAGCAGTTGCCCGGAAACGAACCGACGAACAGTTCCAGTTGGTTGTATGCCCGCTTGCTGATATGGATACCCATACGCCCGAAAGCGTTTTCCAAGTGGTTCGTACACTTTTGCAGGTCTGCACCGGCAGACACGGCCACCACCATGTTGAAGTGTGTATATACCAGTTGCTTGCTCTCACGGGCGATGACTTCCTGCACACGCTTGATGTCCTCGACCGCCATCTGGTTGTTCGGATTGGGAATGCTCGCGTGGCGGTTCTTCTTTTTGTCGAGCAGCGACAGCTCACGCTTCTGGTTGGGCAGGAAGATGATTTGGTTATAGACCACCGTCTCGGCGTTCGGGATGCTGTCCACCACCGACACCAAATCGACGGGCATTTCCGTGTTGTTGACCTCGATATTCGTGTACGGACGTATCTGTGAGGGCAGTGCGGCACAGTCCACGTCCACAAGGCTGTACACCTTGCAGCGTTTGTCGCCCATCGACACGGTTTCATCGTCCGCCTTGAAGTTCGTCATCGACACGGTGCGGTCTTTGAAGTTCATGGCGAAGTAACGATCGACGTACTCGCTCGCTTCGGCTTTGTTCAGGAATCTGGCCTGTACGCCGCCGTCACGTAACTGGTCGTGTACTTTACGGATTTTCACAAGGAAGTCACGCCACTTTTTGCTATCGAACGAGAACAGACGGCTTTTCTTCGCCTCTTGCGTGATGGTCAGGTAGCAAAGGCTGTCCGTGTAAGGACGTCCCTTGAAATAACGAAAATAGGATGAAGACAGGAACTCCTGACCGTCAGTCGGTTCGCTCGCAAACTGTTTCCTGACGAAGATGTCCTGCTTGTGGATGGCGTACCCTTCGCCCAACGTCTGCGCAAGGGCGGTGAACAAGTGTGTGAAGTCGTAGTAACTGTCAATGTCCGCCGAATATTTCTGTACCGGATTCTCTATCTTAAGTACGGCGGAATATTCGCCGGTCTTGGTGTACAGCACACCCACACCGTCCGTTTCCTCCGCCGAGAAATAGATGTCCTGAAAGATTCGCTTGCGCTTGCCGCCCGTACCGAACGCATAGACCGACAAGGCCATACCCGCGCACAAAGCGACAAAACATAAAATGATGTATAGGGTCATTTCGATATACGTGTAATTAAATAGGGGCAGGTTCGCCTTGCTTCAAGACAAACCCGCCCGCGTTCAACAATCAATAAAGCCATGCACATTGCCGTGATGGTTTTTCTTTCGTCAGATCTTGCGCGAGTGGGCATACACATACACACCCGGAACGACCTTCTTGCTATGCAGTCCTTTCCGCTGTTTGAGGAGGATGAGCACGATACCGGCCGATACGACGGCTGCCAGCACGACAAGCCCGGCAATGAAACCGAGCAGGCAGTAGGCGGCGACAAAGCCGACAATGGCTCCGCACGTCGTCACCGCCGCCCAATATATATACCGGCCTTGGATGCCCAAAAACTCAAGAGGCCGTTGCAGTCCCTTGAACAGCGGGTAGTCCGGATAGCGTTCGTCCTTGCCTTTCATACTTATCCTTGATGTTTAAGCGGCAATACCGAAGAACAGAGGCAACGCCTTGGCCGCCGCAATGAGGAAGATACAGGCTCCCACGACCATCATGATCTTCTTCTTGACGTCCTGCTCCTCGTTGTTCATGGCGATATATACCGAGATTGCACCCACGATGGCCACAACGCCGGCAATGGCGTAGCACAATTTCACCATAATAGGCACATACTTGGCAATCTCCTCCGCGACAGTGGATAATGCGCTCGTACCGGCGGAATAGTCGCCTGCGGAGTTCTGCGCTTTCGCCACCATGCCGGACAGCAGCATGAAGGAGAACATCATTACTTTGGTAGGGATTCCGTTGACGAATCCGAATGCCTTGCGGCACAGTTGTTTGGTTTTCTGAAACATACGTTTACTTTTTTAGTGAATACTTTATTTGTCTGCGACCTGATACAAGTAAGGTTATATGCGGTAGCCGAAGAAAACCGGGAAAACATAGAATGCCCCGATCAGGAACAGGCACGCACCTACAAGCGTCATTATCGACTTGGTGATGCCGTCCTCGCCCGTGTTCATCTTGATGTATATCTGACAGACGGACACGATGACGTAAACTCCGGCGATAGCGCAACAGATATACTGGACATAGAGCATCATCGTCACCACGAAGTCGTGCATCGTGGCCAACGCGTCCGCTCCCCAGCTATAGTTCACGCTGCCGCTTTTGGCAAAAGTCGTGTAGGGGAACGGGAGGCACAGCGCACATAGAATCTTTTTAGCTTTCGACATCTCACAACCGGTCTTGAATTGGGTTCCACTTTATTTCCGGTCGGTTGTCTAACCGTCCCTTGGAAATCATAGCCTTGTACATCTCCTCCGACGTGCGTGCGTCCGACAGGTAAGGCGTGGTCTCTTCCATCTGTTCCTCCGCCTCGGCCTTCAGCCGTTCCAGTTTCTCCTGCGCCGTTCCCTGTTTGTCCTTGACGTCCTCCTCAGGGGATGTTTCGGAAGAGGTAGCCGTACTTTCCGTCTCGTAGTTCTCGCTACCGATACTGAAGCCGGTCTCGCTTTCCGTGACAGCCACACTCTCTTCCTCTTCCGGTGCGCCGAGGTCGAAAACTTCCTCGTTCGGTTTGTCCGTCCCCTTTTTCCCGTAGATGTCATGCGCTATGATGACGGCGTAGTAAATGATGTAGGCAACCGTCAGGACGATGGCAAAAATGAAATATGAGTTCATGTATTTAGTATGAATATTAAAATTTGTATTAGTATGATTTTGCAAAGAAACGCACGAAATATAAAACCATAAAATAATTGAGCATTAAACATCTATTTCGTTAATGAGATTTATGTAATTTCCAAAAATCGTACTATTAAATCGTACTATATTGCAGTCTCTATGGAGGGAAATGGAGAAATCGGGGCATAAAAAAAGCTCTCGTGGTGGAGAGCTTTAGGTGGCAAAGGAGAACACTGAATATCAGCGTTTCTTTCCGCGCAGGTAATCGTTCAGGTCTTTGTATTCCGCATAGTGGCAGGATTCATCGCTGACACGTCCATCATACATCCCGGCAATGGTCTCTGTGGTTCTCTGCCCGGCAAGGTCATTGTCGAGATAACAGTGGATGACCGAATATTCCTGTAAACGTGCCAGCGTCTTTTTCAAGTTGTTTACCGAGTTCATCACGAGGTAGTCGCATGGCATGGCAAGACAGACCGTTCGGTCGCCTGCCAGTTTCAGTGTCATATAGGAAAGGAAATCCATGAAGCCCTCGAAAACACAGACATTTTCCTGTGTCTCTTCTGTCAGATGTCTTATCAATGAGATGTCCTTGTTGTTCAGGCATCCCTTGTAATAGGCGTTGCGCACCTCGTAACCACCGGAGGTATTGCCGAATGCGAGAGCGAAATAATGACGGCCTCGCAGTTCATAATGCACCTCCTTGCAATACATACGGCCGATGTCCGCGTCGATAAGCCGGGATTGGAGGTAAGAGAACAGGGCGTGATGGCGGAGTGGAATCACGATCACGTCTTTCATTTCAGCCTCCACCGGTCGGGGTGGAGCGGTCGGCATACGGGTTCTCGGTAGTGATGCGCCATTCACAAGCCTCTCGATATACGCCAGTGCCTCGCTCACGCAGTCCGTCCGGCAAATGTATTTTGCCAGTTCCACCAGGTCGCCGCCGGTCGCCTCGCCGAAATCGTACCATTCATTGATTCGGTCATTCACCTTGAACGACGGGGTACGCTCGTTCCGTAACGGTGAGAAGTACCAGTATTGTTCCGATTTTATATGCTGTGCATGGTGGCCGAGCTGTGCCAGAAAATCCACGATGCGTACTTGTTTTGCTTCTGCTATGGTCATCTATTTTTCTTTCACTTGATTTCAAAAAAAGGTTTAGTTTAGTTTTTCCCCTATATATATAAATACTAAAGTAAACTAAATGATATAAGCCCGCGCACGACTTCATTCTTCATCAAAAAGCATGGCCTCGGTAGGCGTCATGTCGTAATAGAACAACTTGTCCCGTTTGATGATGAGCTTGAGGTTGTCTATCAGGTATTGCATCAGTTTTATCATGACACTCCGGCCGCGTTTGAATCCGATTGCCTCGTAGGAGACCATCAGGCTCTGCAGCAGGTTGTCGAATCCCCGGATGGGCTTTTCCCCGAATGCGGCAGAGAGAGCTTCGCGGTGCTGTTCGATGCTCAGTTCCGTAAACCCCGTTCTTGCCTTGGGCTTCGGGGGCTCGCCAAACGAGTGTACTTCCGCAATGACGGGCAGTCCTGTTTCATTGATGGTAAATGCAAACGGCTTGAACTCTTTTTCCCGGATATGGAGCGCATGGACTTCGCTGATGCCGGGATTCTCGTTGCTCTTGCTGATGACCAGCACGGTCTCCGCCTTGTTGCTCATCTCCGTTCCGATATGTCCGCGCACGTTGTTGTCCCCTTTGTTCAAATGAAGCACACAGTGGATGTGCAGGTCGTATCTCGAAGACCATTCCATCATCCGGTTGATGACTTCCACCGATTCACCGGCATTATTGATGTCGAGCATCAGGTCGCGAATGCCGTCGATGATGACCAGTCCGTAGCCTTTCTGTTGGCGCAGCGCATAGTCGATGACCTCGATACGCACCGACGGCGAATATTCACGCAGGCAGAAAAAATCGAGATTCTCCGGATCGGTCGTCGTGGGCAACCCGGCCAGCCGCAATATACGCTCCAATACCGAGCGGCAATGGAAACGGCTCTGTTCCGTATCGACGTACAGAATACGCTGTTTGCCTTCGGGCAGATGTGCACGGTAGTTCAATACTTGTTTCCCCGCCAATGATGCGGCGACAAGCGCAGAGACGTTGAACGTCTTTTTCGATTTCGCCTTGCCAGTCGATGCACTGAAATTGCCGAGCGTGGCAATCGTTGAGTTATCTATCCAGATGATTTGTGGAGGGGTCTCATAAATGTCCGTCGCCTTGATTTGCGAGGCATGGAGGATGTCCGACAGGCGGTGTTCATCCATCCCCATGCTGGTTGTGCGGTCAATCCTTCTTTCGTTTTCCATAGCGTCTCTTGTTAAGGAACGGTTCTGTGGCGGCGGCTTCCGTCACCCTGCGCACTGCCTCGTTCATGGTAGGTTCATAATTCTGCAACAGCCATTCGTCCAATTCCTCCTTGGCGAAATAAACCATTTTACCGCGCGGTTTGTAGTGCGGTATCTCCTTGCTCGATGTGAGCTTGTACAGCATACTTTCAGAAACCCCGATATACATGCAGGCTTCCTGAAATGTGAAAACTCTCTTGGTCGTGAAGATGGTATTTTCCAGCAGCGTAATACGCTCCAAGAGACTTTCGACCGGTTCCAATTTCTTCAGTACCGATTCGATGGCGGCGAGCCGTCCGCTCATCCGCTCCATGAATGTCATTCTATTCGGCATAATAACACAGTTTGATTTTTGACAATGGAGATGAAACCTCCGTTATGCAGCGCGCTAACGGAGGTCAAAGGTATGTCCTGTAAACGAAGATGCCGTGATTTGGGGAATGATACTATGCACGTGTCATTGTAACTCTCATGCTTTTACCTTTCACATACTTCGCTTCTTGTCACTTTCTGTCATTCTTTCAGCCGATCAATGACCTTTCGGATGCTGTATGCGACCGATGTCATGTTGTTCTTGATGGATGACAGCGCGGAAGACAGGGTTGACACCGAAACGGAGCGTGTCCCGTCCTTGGACTGCAGGAATGCACCCTTGCCGAGAACATTCTGCCACCGAGATTGGATGAACGAGTTTTCAAGAAGCGCATCGAACAGGATTACCACACGGCGGATATTGTTCACGCGGATGGAAAAGCCCTTCTTGCAGGCGAAGAGAGCCTCCATGTCTTCAATGCGTACAGAAACACAGAACAGATGATAAGTATTGGCGCAAGCCACTATACTTTTCATCTGTTCCGGGGTAAAATTACAACCAAAAGAAAGAGAGAGAGCCGCAGGTCGGTTGATACGGGGCGGACCAAGCGGAGACAACGATTCCGAGGTGTCATACATCCGTTTCAACTTCATGCACTCATTAAACGTGAAATCCGGTGCGGCAAAGCAGGGCTGGACGGAACTGGCGCACTCGGTCAGCAGCCCCTTGACAATGTGGATGTTCATTTCGTGGCAGTTCCGGCAGGCCGCATGGTCACAGTCTATGTACCGGTGTCCGTTTACGAAATCGTCCACATAGCGGTGGTACTGTTTACCACCCAACACAACATCGTGGAGATAAACTGTTTTTGCTTCGGTAAGCAGGGCGAAAAGTTCATTCGCCACATCCTTGTCCGCAGCGAAGTGCTGCAGGTGTTGGCTCCCTCCAAAAAGAGAGAAGGCCGTCTTCAGGTCTTTTCATGTCGATTTACCTTTTTGAGTTTATAATATGTGATGGAAGCATTAACTTCGGTTGCATTTACAACCGGAGAAATGCCGTAAATATATGTTTGTAAATTAGACATGGACCACAGAATGCCTTCAATTAGTGAAACAAACCGTTTACAAGATTCACAGCCTCGTCCTTTTTCTTATTGATAATCTTGGCATACACCTGTGTCATTTTCACATCGGCATGGCCGAGCAGCTTCGAGACGGTATATAAGTCCGCTCCGAGCGTCAGCATCATGGTGGCAAACGTATGGCGACTGGTGTGGTAGGAGAACCGCTTGGAGATTCCGGCTGCTTTCGCCCAAGGTTTGAGCTGCATTCTGATTGTATTGGCGGACGGCAGGTCGAACACATTATCTTCTGATGATTTGCCCCCACGTTCCGGCATCCACTTCAACGCTTCAGGAGAGAGGGGCAGGTAAATAGGCTCTTTGGTCTTTTTCATGGACACGGCCAAACGGTACTGTCCCCTGTCAACGAACACGTCATTCCATCTCAGCTTGATTATATCGCTGATGCGTAATCCGCAAAAGCAGGAGAACAGATATGCGCATTTTACAATCTCGTATTCCTCGTGGGGCATAGGAGTGTCAATCAACGCCTGTACCTCTTCGATGGTCATGTACGACCGCATACTCTCCGGCTTGCGGATTTTCTCCGACTTCTCAAGTTCGTTGAAAGGGTTGGCCTTCATCTTTCTCTTCCTGACGGCAGAGTTCAACGCACCGTTCAACGCACGGTAATAATTGTGAAGCGTGTAGTTCGATATGTCCTTGCCTTTCGGATGATATTCCGTCAGCAGATAAGTGATGTAGCCACGACAAAAGTCCCCGTCAATCTGATCCAGTGTGACCATTTCTCCGGCATAGTCTTTCAGTATGCGCATGGCAATCTTGATTTGACTGCCATCTTTCTTACCGGCACTCTCTTGAGCCTCCATATAAACCTGCATCCAATCCAGCAGGAAAGTCTTGTCCTTACGGAATACAATCCCGGCCTCATTACTGGTCAGTTCGATAATACGCTTCGACTTGATGGCATTGGCGGCGTCCATTGTCGTCTGATTCTGCCTGCGGGAGTTGCTATCCGTTTCCGGGATAATATACATCTTGAGGTATTCATATGTCCGCTTTCCGTCGCGGTATATATCCAGATACAGGCTCTTGCTGCCATTGCTCAGCGACTTCATCCGAAGACGAATTGGCTCTTTGACTTTTGTATGATTCTTAACTCGTGCCATAGGGATTCCTTTCTCATTTTTTCTACTGCAAATATACGAATAAGTATCGAATTTGAGAAACAAATGAGAAACAAAATTGCACCAAACAAGAGCCAATCTACTGAAAGTACTGAAAACAACCGAAAATAAAAATAAGATTATAAAACTTTGATTTACAGGATATTTATTATCAATTTATTGGATGTTGTTTTCATTCTATACATATACTGCGTAAATCTGGAAGATTTTATATCGAATCAGACTGGAATGTTCCTGTTGAGTGGGATTTGTATGCAATTGATATTTATTGGAGAATCTGTCAAAGTTATAGAAAAAAGACCGAAGGAGCTTATCTTATTAAATATCCAATGATTCCATGGATTGAAATAATGGGGTTGAGAAATTTGATAGCGCATCAATATCATAGAATTGATGAAGAGGAAATATTTAATGTCATCTATGATGATTTGGATGAATTGCAAAATACCGTGAAGATTATGATACACGATTTGGGTTAAATAATGGGGCTACTCTGTACCGTGGCGTTTTATGGAAAAAGAAAAGTTTGCAAAGCGGATGCTTCCGGCTTTGCAAACTTTTTAATTTTGGGTTTAAGGATGTGTTATTTCACTATCACATTGCGGCTGTCGTTGCCGTTTACCACGATATAGTAGCCGGCTGTGAGCGGTATGCTTGCGCTGCCAGTCACGGTGCTGCCATACACTTGCCTTGCGTCAATGCTGTATACGTATATCGTGGAAGGGACAGATGTCTCTACGCGTAGCTGCCCGGCTGCGCAATAAGCGTCCCATTCGGGCTGCTCGATGGCGTTGACCGATGATATTGTGTAGGCTGTGATTTTAACGTCGTCGATGTTCAGGCGGCTGCCCGCTGTCTGCTCGAATTTGAATTTCACCGGTCCGGAAACATTCACTAGTGCAGTGTATTCTTCCATATCGCCTTTCGGTATGTCGAATTCCTCTACTTTCTCCCATGTGCCGTTGGAAACGGACTGGTACAACACTACGGTAGCCGCTTCGTCTGAGCCGTAAGGAGCGGCAAGGAATGTAACTACTCCTGCGCCGTCCTGCTTGCTTTCGAGCATTTCAAGTGTCCCTTGATTGCTTTTATCCGTGCGTGTGCGTACGGATTGCTTGCCGTTTTTGTTGTCTTTTGAATCGTTGTTGTATATTCCTGCGTTTGTGAGTTCCCATAGGCAGGCGTTGCCTTCATATTTTCCGCCCTTGTATCCGTTCAATTTGGTAGCCGGTGCTTCGAAGTCCTCGAAGAATGTCACCGGGGCGGCCACTGTGCCTGTGATGTCTGCATCGGTTCCTGCAACGGTGGGTGTCGACGCGCTTAGCGTGCCGCTGTACGATCCTGCCGGTTGCGCTTTCATCCTGACGTATATGCGTGCGCCGAAGTCCTCGGTGTCTTTTGTAGGGATGTAAAGTGCGCTGTTCCAGTTGCTCTTGTCCTCGCTTATTTCGAACGCTCCTGTCACGCTTACTTCTATTTCATTTTCTTCAATATATTCGGAATAGATGGTTACGGAAAGCGGTGCGGATGCCACATTGGGCTGCGACGAGAATACAAGTTCCGACTCCGGTAGCTCGAACGATATTTCGCGGTTAGGGGCTGCCGTGGTCACAGTCACTACATTCGATTTCTGTCCGCTGCTGTTGGTCAGGCTGTATTTGTAGGAGGCCGAATAGTCGAGTCCGGTCACTTCGTATTTCTGTATCGCGGCGGCCACTTGCTTCGGATAGCCGGGCAATGCCGTAGCGCCGTCGGCAAGGAAAACGGAAAGTGTGTAATTGCTTCCGTCTTGGTCGATGTCTACCCAGTTGGCTGTGAAGCGGTCGGTGCCTATGTTGGTGGCGCTGAGAGCCGGGATGCCGTCAACGGCTTGCGCTTTCAGCGTTACTACGGACTGCGCCTCGTCGCTTTTTATGGTAAGTGTGCCTGTCGCCTCGGTTGCCGTTTGGGAGGTGTATCTTACAGTGATTGTCTCGCCGTTTGCACTGTTGGCGGAGTTTGCCGAAATGCTGTTGGTCGATACCCAGAAACCTGTCCCGGAAACGCTTACCGACAAGCTTTTTGTCAGTCCTTGCGCTTTGACGGTGATTTTCTGCTCAACGGATTTGTCGATGGATGTCACACCCAAGTCGTAGGTGTCGCCATCGTATGGCGAGATGATTTGCGGCTCGACAACGCCGCCCGGCACCCATCCCTCGTTCTTCTTGTCGCCCCAGATGTAGTCGGCAAGTTCCGGATGGTCGATGAACGGGTTGCGGTTGTGCTGATATGAATAAACGGCTTCGTTGCGGTCAATCTCCTTTTGGCTTACAGGGTCCTGTTCGTTCCATTTCATCAACAGGTTGACCGCCCACGTGGTATATGCCGGGTATTTGTTCCCGGCGAGCATGTCGCTGTTCCACGACGCTATCTTGTCGTTGTAGCAAGCCGCCATATAGAAGTAGGTGCGGGCGAAGTCGCCTTTGTATTCGTCGTCGGGCTCGAACACCGTCCCGCTGTAGCCGGGGAAGGTTGATTTTCCTAATTTCCCGAGGCCTTTGATGCTTCCGTTGGATAATGATGTGCCGTTGGCACATTCTCCATATGGATAATTGCTGCGCTGTCCGTTGACTTTCCCGTCTGTCGGATATATGTGGAAGGCGTCTGATTTCATCGGCGACCTTTCGTCGAACCAGCTTTTAGGCATCGAGTGCTCGCGGTTGTAGCAGTCGCCTACGTTCTTGTAGTTGCCGCACTGTTTCTGTCCCACTATGAATGTGGCTGTGGAATACATGTCCCACACTTTGTTGGTGCCGGGATGCACGTCTGATTTTTTGTATACTTCCCAAAGTCCGTCGTAACCAACATCGGTGTGCGGGCCTACTATGTCGCACAGTGCGGCAAGCAACGCCGCTTTGTTCTTGCCCTCGGCATCTTTGTAGTATCCTGACGGGACTTCTGCATTGGCAAGAGCCGGAATCAGGAATAGCAGAGCGAAAAGCTTGTTGATAGTTTTCATTTTGAATGTATATTTTGATGATTATTTCAGCTTTTTGCCGGCGAGCATGCCGCATGCCGCCATTATGTCCTCGCCGCGCGAGCGTCGGATGGTGCATAGCACACCTTTGGAGTTCAGATAGTCGCGGAACGCTGTCATGCGTCTTTCGTCGGAGGTGTTCAGAGCCACTCCCGGTATGGCGTGGAAACGTATCAGATTGACACGTGCCGACGTGCCTTTCAGCAGACTGGCGAGCGCATCGGCGTGGTTGTCGTCATCGTTTACGCCGCGCCACATTATATATTCCACCGAAAGTCGGCGCTGGTGGGCGAAATCGTATCCGCGAAGCAGTTCCATCACCTTGCTTACCGGGAATGCCGCCTCGATGGGCATAAGCTCCTTGCGCTCTTCGTGGAAAGGCGAATGCACGCTTATTGCGATATGCACGTGTGTCTCCCGCAATAGCCGCTGCAACCCGGGAATCGCTCCGATTGTTGAGACGGTTATCCGCTTGGGGCTCCATGCCAGTCCCCATTTTTCGGTCATTATGCGGACGGTTTTCAGCACCTCGTCAAGATTGTCGGTCGGTTCGCCCATTCCCATATACACTATGTTGGTGAGCCGTTCGGCTTCCGGAATGCTGAAAATCTGGTTGATTATCTCGTTTGCCGTAAGGTTGCCGTGGAATCCCTGCTTCCCGGTCATGCAGAAACGGCATCCCATCTTGCAGCCCGCCTGCGACGACACGCAGAGCGTGGCGCGCTCGTTGCCGCGGTCGTTGTCGGGGATATAGACGCTTTCCACCATTTTCCCGCCGGCCACCTCGAACAGGTACTTCGCCGAGCCGTCCTTGCTGCGCGCCTCTCCCGCAGGCGATTTGCGCCCTACGGTGTAGAGCTGCGAGAGTTTCTCGCGGTTCTGCTTCGACAGGTTGGTCATCGACTCTATGCCGGTGACGCGCTTTTCATAGAGCCATTGCGCTATCTGCGATGCCGTGAATTTCGGCATTTTCAGTTCTTCGACAACTGTTTGCAGTTCCTCGATAGTCATACCCAGCAAGGGCTTTTTGTCTGAACCGGATTCCATAGTCATAAAAGCGTTTCCGCAAAGTTACGAAAAAAACTGAAAAGTGTCTGCCGATTTGGATGTGTGATGAAAATTGCCTACGTTTGTGTATTCAAAAGTTTTTAACGTAATTTGGTATGGACGAGGATATCAGACGGATGATAAAAGATGCTTTCGAGCTTGAGGGGCTGTTGCTGCTTGCCGACAGCCGTGGGGAAGAAGCATCGCAATTGCTTATCGACGCTATACGTGAAAAGGCGGAGTCGTTGGCTTCCGCCGCCGCTTCTCTTGAGATTTCCGGAGGGGGTGAAGTTGAGGAGGATTCCAATCTGTCGGATTTTTGCACTGGAGGGGAAACATCTGGTGATGATAGCTGCATAGTGGCGGCTGAAGAGGAAGAAACGCCGGAGGAAGTGGAGGAATACGTTCCTGAAAGTGAAGAAGAGGCGGCCACGCCCGAGGAAGAAGCGGAAGAACAGCCGGTTGTCACGGATGATGAAGTCCTGTTGGAATCCGATGGCGACTTTATGGAGGAACAGGAAGATGAGGATGCCGCTGATGAAGAGCCGTCAGGCGAAAACACGACATCCGAAGATGTGGCAGGTGACGGTGATGAAGGCATTACTCTCGACGAGGCTTTTATCCGCGGCAAGTCGAAAGACCTGCACAGCGCGTTCTCGCTTAACGATATGTTCCGTTTCCGCCGTGAGCTGTTCGGCAACAGCGCCGCCGATATGTCGGACGCTATCGAGCTTGTCAGCGCGATGTCGTCGTATCAGGAGGCTGAGGATTATTTCTATAATGACCTTGGCTGGGACAGCGGCTCCGAGGAAGTGGAGGAGTTTATGACGATAATACGTAACCATTTCAGATAAAAACGGTATGGCTCAGCAAAAGGAAGTGGCGGAAGCCGGTAAGTTGTATGTAGTTCCCACTCCTGTGGGAAATCTCGACGACATGACCGTCCGTGCCGTGGAGGTGCTGAAGTCCGTCGACACGATTTTGGCGGAGGATACACGCACGAGCGGCGTGCTGATGAAGCATTTCGGCATAACTACAAAGATGCAGAGCCATCATAAGTTTAACGAGCACGAGACGGCCGGGGCAGTGGTGGAACGGCTGAAGTCTGGCGAGCGCATAGCGTTGGTGTCGGATGCCGGCACACCGGCGATTTCCGACCCGGGATTCATGCTCGTGAGGGAATGCCGCCGCAACGGTGTGGCGGTGGAATGCCTGCCCGGGGCTACCGCCTTTGTGCCCGCGCTGGTCGATTCCGGATTGCCGTGCGACCGTTTCTGCTTCGAGGGTTTCCTACCGCAGAAAAAAGGCAGGGCAGGCAAGCTGGAGGAACTGTCGAGGGAGGAGCGCACGATGATTTTCTACGAATCGCCGTTGCGGCTTGCCAAGACTTTGTCGCAGATGGCCGATTGCTTCGGCGGCGACAGGGAGGCGAGCGTAAGCCGCGAAATATCGAAGCTGCACGAGACTACCCACCGCGGTACTCTTGCCGAGCTTGCCGGGTATTTTGCCGATAATGCCCCGCGCGGTGAAATCGTGATTGTGGTTGAAGGTAAGAAGCAGGAAAAGGAAGGAAAGAAAGACAAATACGCCAAGTTTAAAACAGATAAAAAACCGATATTATGAAAAAACTGTTTCTTTTCGCCGTATTGGCGATGATTTTGTCCGGTTGTGGCGGCAGCGGCGAGAGCCGTGTTGTTGCCGTCAGTCAGGCATCGGAGGAATTGCAAAGCGGAAGTCCGGATGAGGTGGCCGATACCGCCGCGGCCGTGCCGTTAAGTCTCGCGGAGGCTAAAGACGATGCCGAGCGGCGTTCGGAGGCTATCGGTAATGAGCTTAACGAGTGCTATTACGTGGTAGGCAGCATCGGGACGCTGAAGGAGCTGGGAATTTTGGAGAGCGGCTTCGACCGTTCGCGTTTCACGAAAGCCGACAAGCGCACGCTGCGTGAAATAGCCACCGGTTCAAGGAAAGTGAAGATTCTGACCAAGCAGCCGGTAGGCTCGTATACGATTGCGGATGACGGCGGAGGCAAGAAAATCGTGAGAATCGAGAATCCTACCTTGTTTTGGGAAAAGACGGAGTTTTTGGTAATTGAAGCGAAATGAGGCTGGCCGTAATGCGGCACGGCGTGCCCGGTTGGTTTTTCGTTGTAGCGTACATATTGAATACAAGAGAGTCCGGTGCTGCCATACAGCACTGGCTTTTTTGTTAATAAGGACAAAATAACTGTTAACTAAATGTTAAATGGAGGGTGGATTAGGTTTGTAATATTATGGTAATTTATTTTTGCATTATAATTTTAAGTAAGTCGGTTATGTCCATATTCTATTCGGAAGAACATAAGACGTGCTATAATTATAATGTGCCGGAGTTGTCGGTGTTCAAGTATTTTAAGCTTGATAAGGATTCGCCGCCCGTGTTTATGGAGATGGAGCGGTCGATGCTTTGTTTCGTTGCCGAGGGCGACGTAGTGGTAAGATTGGGGCGGCAACGTACGCAGGTGATATCCGGAAGGACATTCTTTCTTGTGCCGTCGGGCTCTAATTTCTTCGGCTGGCAGCACAGCCATGCTGAGCTTATGTGCTGTTCTTTTGTCGACACTCCTAAATTCTGCAACATATATACCATCGAGAATCTTGCCAAAGAAATGGGTGAGGTTGTGGATGCCGGCGAGGAATTCGTCACTTTGCCCATCTGTGACAGGCTGCACCAGTTTTTGTGCCTGCTTGGCGACTGTATGGACGACGGCATCCTGTGCGCGCATTTCCATCAGCTGATGCTTCAGGAATTGTTCCTGTTGCTGAGGGGATATTATTCCAAGCACGATTTGGCGAGGATGTTTGTCCCTATATTGGGGTTCGACAACGGATTCCGCGGATTGGTGCTGAAACACTATAAGGACTTTGCCGACATAAAGTAGTTCGCCGAGTTGGCCAATATGACCCCTTCCACATTCCAGCGCAAGTTCAAGCAGGAGTTCAAGAAGTCCGTCAACGAATGGCTGCTCGACCGCAAGTGCGAGCTCATAATCCGCGACATAAAGACCTCTCCTAAGACCATCAACGAGATTTCCGACGAGTACGGTTTCTCGTCGATGCAGTATTTTTCCACTTTCTGCAAGCGGCATTTCGGGAAAACCCCTACCGAGCTGCGCGCCGAGCCGTTCGAGTAGCGTCCGGCAGCTTTGTTTTCGTGTTTTTGCCGGCGGCAATGCCGGTTTTTTCTTCGTGGTTGCGTAGGGAAGTCTTAGGACATTTTGACACAAAATCGTAATTTTTTGACATTTTTTCATAACATCCGATTTTCTGTGCGGCTGTAATTTTGCAGCCGGAAATCAGAAATGATGTTTTGATGAATTTGTTAAGGAATAAAATCGGATGGCTTATAGCCTCTGCATTGCTTTTGGTTTGTGTGCAGGGAAATGCCCAGAAAGTGGCTCTTAAGACCAATGCCCTGTATTGGCTGACCACAACGCCTAACGCTTCTGTGGAGTTCGCTCTTAGCAACAAGGTCACTCTTGAGGCCGCTGCGGCGTATAATCCGTGGACATTCAAGGACGACAAGAAGATGAAGTTCTGGTTCGCCCAACCTGAAGTGCGCTATTGGTTCTGCGAGAAATTCGAAGGCCATTTCATCGGCGTGCATCTTCATGGCGCGCAGTATTTCGGGGGATTCAAGGACACTCGCTACGACGGCTATCTTGCCGGCGGCGGCGTGACCTACGGCTACAACTGGATTCTTTCTCCGCATTGGAATCTTGAGTTGGCGATTGGCGTGGGCTACGCCCGTCTGTGGTACGACGAGAGCCCGCGCATTCCCTGTGAAAAATGCGTCGAGCCCGCGCATAAGGATTATGTAGGCCCTACGAAAGCGGCAGTTTCAATCAGTTATTTGTTTTAGTTGGAAGTGGTTATGGAAATCAGAAGATATAAAATTCTATCAATGGCGCTGCTCGTTGTTGCTGCCACTCTGCCTACAGGATGCGCTTCCCGCAAGGGCGGAAAGCAAATCGCTGTCGAGCCGGGCGTTCAGGTGTTTACCCTCGATTCTGCCCGCAAGGCGGAGCTTGACGTGACGTTCAACGTCCCGGCGCGCTATTTCTCGAAGCGTAACAGGCTTTTCATCTCTCCCGCGCTTTACAGCGGCGACAGCCTTATAAAGGAATATCCTCAAGTGGTGTTGGATGCTCCGGTCTACACTAAGAAGACGCTACGCGCCGCCGTGCTCGAGAAGAAAATCGACCCGGTAGCCCTGAAGTCGAAGAAAGTGAGCAACCGCGTAAGCCATAGCATACCTTACAGCCAGACCATCGAATTGCCCGAGGGCGTGGATGGCGGGGAGGTCATAGCCAACGTCACTACCGACGGCTGCGGCGTTTGTGCCGGAATCGACACTCTCTATCTGGCAGGAGTGAGCAACCCGGTCACCCTTATCGACGTGAAAGAGTCGTTGAAGCTCGACTGGATAGAGCCTGAATTCAAGATTAAGCCGAAGATACGCAGCGGGAAAGGCGTTGCGCGCCTGCAATTCATCATCAACCGCTACGACATACGCCGCGACCTCGGCAACAACAAGGCGGAGCTCGACACCATGCTCGCCAAGCTCGGCCCTATATTGTCGGACTCGCTCGCCACGTTGGAATATGTGAAGATTACCGGTGTGGCTTCGGCCGACGGTTCGTTGCGAATCAACACGCCATTGGCACGCAACCGCGCCAATTCGGCAATGAAATGGCTGATTAACGAGCTCGACATACCGGCTCCGGTACAGAGCCGCTTCTCTGTCAGCTCGCGCCCCGAAGGGTGGGGGCCGGTGCTTGAGGCCATGCGCGCCGCCGGCGACCCCGACACCACGGCTGTGGCGAGCATCCTCGAGAAGTATGCCGACCGCAACGACGACGTGCAGGAGTACTATATCCGCCGCCTGCGCTGCTGGGGCAGAATCAGGGACAACTATTTGCAGAAAGACCGTAATGTGGAATACGTATATTCCTATCAGATAAAGAGTTTCACCACCGACGAGGAGCTGCTCGACATGTACGGCAAGCGTCCCGACGCTTTCAGCGAGGACGAGCTGCTGAGAGTGTCGACCTTGAAGGAGACCGACGCCGAGAAGAAGGAAGTCTACCGCACAATCCTCCACTATTTCCCGCAGTCGTATGTGGCTGCCAACAATCTTGCCGTGCTTTTGCTGCGCGAGGGCAAGGAGGAAGAGGCGCGCGAGGTGTTCGAGAGCGTCGAGGGCTACAGCGAAGCTACGCTGAAGACGAAAGCCGCCTTGTACGTATATAATAATGAGTACGAAAAGGCTGTGGAATTGCTGGAGACCGACATCGAGGACCCGGAGGCGCGCTACAACCTCGGTCTGGTGAAGGCGCAGATGCGCCAGCTCGACGAGGCTTACGAGCTGCTTGCTCCGTTCGGCGATGTCAACAGCGCGGTGGCCGCGCTGAGCGTCAACAAGAACGAGGAGGCCGACCGCATAATGAAGGGAGTAGCTTCCAAGTCGCCGCAATGCGAATATGTAAGGGCGATAGCGGCGGCGCGGCTGTCGCGTGGCGGCGATGCCGTGGGGCATATCGTCAATGCCGCTTCCGATGCCGGTTTGCGTGAGCGCGCCAAGATAGAGTATGATTTCAAGCCTTACCGCGACAATATGGATTTCCGTGCGGCGGTATACAAACAATAAGGTAAAGGGGGTAAGATGATTCGGAAAATTCTAATATCGGTTTTAGCCGCGGTCGCGCTCGGTTCGTGCGTCCGCGAGGACATACAGCCCTGTCCGCCGTTGCAGATTATGCTCGGCGTGGAGGACAGGAACTACGATAATATCGACGAAGTGGCCGCCGAGGGTCTCGACACGCGGCGCGGCGACAACGAGCCTTTCCGCTCGTTCGTGGGCTCGCTCTATTACGTCGTCGAGGACTACACTACCCACGAGATAGTCACCGAGAAGCGCATTTCAAGCGTGGAGGGCGACGCCTTGCAGGTGGCTTGCGAGGGCATCGACGAGGAATTGCCTTTCGGTAAGTACATCGTTACGGCGTGGGGCAATCTGCCCGAAGGGGCCGATGTCGATAACGACGGGGGGCTGCGTTCTTCCGTGCTCCATCCGGAAGGGATAGAGGGCTACGATTTGTATATGGCGTGCGACACCATCGACTACGATTACGACCACGGCACGCACAACGTCAACCTGAAGCGTGTCAAGGGCAAACTGCTTATCGAGGTGCGCAACCTGTCGCCGGAGGTAAGATGGAGCGACAAGACTGTCGGCAATGTTGCCGGTATGGTCAACAGCCGTCTGGAATACAGCGGGGTCGGCTCGGTGAACACGGTGTATGAGTGGGAAGGCGTGCAGAGTGTGCTGACCGACACCTATCTGTCGCCGTCGGCCGGAGGAAACGTTTCCACTCTCGACGTGAATTTCTACGACGACGCTTCGCGTAACGAGCCTGTATGCACTCCCGGAGCGGTCAACATACCGCTGTCGCGCAACCATATCACCGTCGTGCGCTACGATTATGCGGCCGAGACAGGGGTGTTCGAGGCGTTTATCCTCGTTGACGCGCGTTGGGAGAGTATCCACGATCTTGAAATCGATTAAAAGAGGAAACAGAGATTGAAATTAAACATATTTATTAATTACTGGTTTTATTAATTTTTTAAGATGAAGAAAAATTTATTGTTCGGATTCGCAGCGTTGTCGATGATTGCATTGTCAGCCTGCAACGAGAAAGAAGACGCGCCGGTTTACAACGACGACGCGCAAGTGTTCACTCTGACAGTTTCTAACAACGACGGTAAAGACACCCGTGCCGGACGTCCGCTTTACAGCGAGGCAGCCGCACAAAACATCGACATGGTGCATTTCTTTATCATCAATACAGAAACAAACAAGGTCGTTTACGAGAAAGACATCCCTAACTGGATGAGTGACCAGAGTGTAATCACTGTCGGCGATGATGCCCGCCAGACAACTATCGAGCTTAAAGGCGATGACAAACTTGCTGTTGGTACATACAAGGCATACGCTGTGGGCTATACTTCTGAAGAAAGCGTTTACACTTATGCTCCCGACTTCACTACCTTGGAGAAAGAAAGCGACTGGACATCGGCCGTTACTGCAACTACATCAGGCGACGCAGAGGAAATCTTTGCCGGAACTACCGAGGATAATCAAAACATCGTGATTGAATCTGCCGGCGAGACTTTTACAAAGAACATCGTTTTGAAGCGTCAGGTTGCCGGTACTTACGGTTATTTCACAAATATCCCGGCTAAGGGTCCTAAGGGTGAGGTTGCCAAGACTTTGCGTCTTGTTGCAGCAGCCAAGAACACTCAGGTTGTTCTCGACGGTTTCGATAAGGGGAATGCCGTAAACGGCAAGACTTCTGCCGCTGACGAGTCTGGTGTGTTCTTCAACGACGGCACCACTAAGGGCTTCGTTGTCTACAGCATCAATCTTGACTCATGGTTCACTGGTGGTGATACAAATAGCGACGATGTGCTCAATGAGAGCGATACTTGGGCTGCCGGCATCACGGAAAGCGGTGTTACTTTCAAGACCGGTTCTGTATTCGGCGGCAAATTCCTCGTTCCTTTCTCTGCTGTGGCATCGGCAAGCAACTCTTTGCAGTTGCAATTGCTTGACGGAAGCGACAATATCTTGAGATACTGGAACGTCAACTTGGCTGCCGTTCAGGAGAATGTAATCGACATAACCGCATCTGAGGCTTCCGCTGCCAATGAAGTATCCACTTCTTCTTACAGCGTGCTCCGCAACCACCTCTACACACTCGGTATGCGTAAGGCCGGCGACAACGGCGGTGATGACGACCCTGAAGGCGACGAGGATAATCCTGAAGACTTGAACAAGGGGCAGCAGCTCGTTATCAAGGTAAGCGGCGAGTGGGAAGCCATCACCGGAATGGTGCTCGACTAATCAAGCCGTGTCCATTGTGCCGGTTGCTTCCGGCGCTTTGGCGTAATCATAGGCGGCATGGGGTTGAATGTTCCCCTTGCCGTCACTAATAAAAACAAAATTGAGGATATGAAATTCGCACGTATTCTATCATTTTCCGTGGCGGCTTGCATCCTTGCCGGATGCAGCGGCGACGAGGTGCTGCCCGGTGGCGGCGACGGCGGTGCAGAAATCACCGTCGCCTTGCAGTCGTCGGGCGAGCCGTCGACCCGCGTATCGCTTGCCGGGAGCGACAATCTGCAGCATGTGACGTATGTGCAGTTGTATGTGTTCAACGGGACTGACGCATCGACAGCACGCTGCGTGGCGAGTGAAAACGTAATGTGGCGGGAGCAGCAGGGCGAGTCTGCGGCGCAGTACTACAAATTGCTTGCCGAGCTGCCTGCCGGAGAATATACGTTTCTTGCGGTAGGCTTGGACAATCCGCTGACAGACGACAGGCTGCCCGACAAAACGAAAACCGGTGCTGCCACGGCCTACAATCTGCCGGAAGCCATTGTGGCGGACGACGGAGCCGCGACAGGCACATTGCTTGCCGATGCCTACGCCTCGCTTGCCGAAGGCAAGGGGGCTGCCGACATCGCCAATGCCGAACTGATGGCGGGCTTCTCCACGGCTCACTGGAACGCCACCGACGACATCACCGTCACGGTGGAGATGAAGCGCCGTGTGGCCGGTGTGATGTTCTACGTGACCAACGTGCCTGAAGGTGTCGATAAGATAGAATTGCTTTGCTCCTCGGCTCAATATTCCAACGTCCCGCTTTGCCAGCAGGAGACTGCCGACTACGGCAACGCACGGCTTGGCGAAGAGACAAAGACGCTGCTTTCGGCCGAAGTGACCTACGATGTGCTTGCCTCCGAGGCTGTGACGCTTGCCGACGGCTCTGTGACGGAAAAACAGCGCGGTAGCGTATATGCCGCCGCATACGTGCTGCCTATGCCGCAGCTGACAGGCACTTTCACCCTTCGGCTTACCTATGCCGACGGGACAACCACCGACCGCAAGGTCAAGATTGAGGACACGGCCGCTGCCGGAACGTATGTTTACGATTTCCCGGTACAGGCAAACTGGATATATACGATAGGAAGCAAGTCGGCCACGGCCGACGAGCCTTACGACCTTGGCGGAACGGGCGACATAATAGTCGACGGCAACTGGCAGGCGGATGTTGACATACCTATGTAGAAAACCGTAGAATTATGGATAAGAATATGCTGAAAATAAAATATTTTGCAGGCAAGCTGACGCTTGCGGCAATGCTTCCGGCGGTGGCTGTACTTGCCGGTTGCGGCGAAGATGAACCGTCGGTATTGCCTCAAGGAGGAGGCGACGACAACCGTCTTGGCGGTATCGTGGTGTGCGGAGGAAGCGGCGACATAGCTGCCGGAACGCGCTATGTGGCTCCGGGCGACGGAGCTTCCGGCCCGCAAATCGACGGCACCTGCTATGCCGACCGCCTCGAAGTATATCCGTTTTTCAAGACGAGCCGCTATACTCCTTCATGGCCTGCGGATAATGAATACGAATATAAGGCAGATAAAGCAAGCACTCCTTATGCTTATGTCCCTACGCCTATTGAATTGGGGATAATGGGACGTAACGCATACGCCGACGCGCAGGTAGAGATAGCTAAAGACCATGATTACATTTATCTATACAATACGGCACTTGCATATACCGATGCCGACAAGTCGAAATTTTCCGCACAGATAGGGAACCGCACAAGTTCGACGATAATTCTCAATTCTCCTTACTCCACTCCGGAGATGTATTACGGCATATTGCATTTTTATGATGACAACTGGGACTCTAATTTTGACAAAGAAGAGGATGTATATTATTGGGAGGATTCCGGTTGGGGAGACTATTATCGTACCGGTGACTTGGAAGGGCGGATTTTCCGCATTGTCAGCCAAGTGAACCTGACTGTTACCGAGATACCCGATGGCATAGTGGAAAAAATCGAGCTTTATACCGACAACTATCCTACGGAAATCACCTTGAACGGCACGCATGGAGCGAATTATCCTGTTTATGCCGTGACCGCCGGTGATAAGACTACGGGCGAAACACTTATCCTGCTCGATGAGGCCGATATCGAGGCCGGGCAAGGGTCGGCGACGCTTTCTTCGTTCCTCTTGCCGAGCGAAGTGGGCATGCACTTTAAATTGAAGGTTACATATACGGCAGTGGCTGGTAAAGAGGCGGAATACTACGACCTGCGGCCGCAAACAAGCCGGTATCTTACCGGTGCTGACGCTGCGGCATACAGTGTGGGCGACGGCTTGAAGCACGGCTCCGACCTGATAGTCTACGACGGCAACGCCGGGAAATTCTGCTTTTATTCCTACTCGAATGTGAGGGTGAATATGAGCGGAGCGTTCAACAACATTGCCGCCGAGACGGGCGAGGCGAATATTACGATAGAAGTGGACCCTAATTTCGAGGATTTGCACGAATTTGAAATAAAGTAAAGAAAAATTTGACGCTATATGACTACGGTTTTTGACATACGATATTGGCGGTTGGCGGTTGTTGCCGCCTCCGCTTGTCTCGCATCGGCTTTGGCCAGTTGTGCCGATGAGGGCGACGGGCCGCTGCCTATGCCTGAGGAGGGCGAAGTGGCTGAAGTGCCGGTTACAATCACTTTCGGTACTGCGTGGGAACAGGACGGCGCTACCCGCGTTCCGCCTCCCGGACAGGAAGCTGACCCCGACAAAATCGACGGATGGGTCGAGACCAAAGCCGACAAGGTGCGCATCGTCACGTTCCGCCGCAAGGATATGGACAACCAATTGCAGGGCGGCGCGGTCAACGACGCTCCTTTCACCTACGACCCTACCAACGACTATGTGGTGGACTGCGAGAAAGGCAATCTCGGCGAGAATTTCAAGGCGGAGGGCACTATCCGGAAAATATATGGCTATGAGTACCGTGTGGTGGCGATAGCCTACTACAGCGGGCGCGAGAATGCCGGCCGCAGCGGCAACGTGTTTGCCGACGGCGAGCAGAATCTTTTTACTATCAACGCAGAGGACGGCACGACTTTCGACGATTTCAAGGCAACTGTCAAAACCGGCGATATTTGGTCGTATATAGAGGATATGGATGGCGAAACGAGAACTCCGAAGTTCTTAAATCGTAAAATGGCATTTGTCCCGGAGTTTTTTTATGGCTATTGCGTTACGGAATCGGGCGAGGAGATTATCAAGTTTGCCGAGCTTGGCGATGACGGCGAATACAATAAAACGATACCGTTGACAGGCATCCTTTATCGCGGTGTGGCAAAAATTCAGGTCAATTTGGAACTCGATACGCATATAGCTGGTGTTCTGAACTATGAATGGACGATTATGGACGGGGCTTTGTTTGCCACAAATGTGATGACCGTGACAGGCCTGTCGTCGTATGATGATTTCCTTACTCCGTCGTCGATGGTTCCCAATTATGTCTATACCGGGTTGCCCGTCGAATATGATGACTATACTGGAGAATACACGGCGATAGACTATAAGCCGGAGGTTGATGCCGAGGGTGAGCGCACATTGTCGTTTACGGCGTTTGTCCTTCCCGCAAAAATGAAATTGGCAGTGCGCTTTTTCGCGACAAGAGAGGATCTCTTAGGTTCGCATTATAATGCTTTCAACGGCCAGATATATGTTGACGACAAGACTTATAACGGCGGGGAAGGAGCTACCGGGATTATTTCGCCGGACGCGCAGGACAATGTGTTCTACTTCCGCCGGAATCACAAATATGTGCTTACCGGCACTTCGACAAGCGTACTTTCCCACGAACTTGATTAAGATTTACGGCTATGAAGAAATATCTGATATATATTGCAATTTTGGTTTCCGCCCTGCTTCCTTTGCAGGCGCAGGGACAGGAGTCAGGCGAGGGAAAACCGTTGGATCCTACCCGCCCGTTATGGCAACAGAATAACCCCGACGGCGAAAATTATCTCGAAAACCGCAAGGCTCTCGTGGGGCGCGGCTGCTCGGTCAACAAGCTGGTCAACGTGGTAGGCGTAGGCTCGTGGATTGAGGATTTGAGCAATATCACCGACGAGGATTTGTCGAACTACACTACTTTCCCGAAGATTGTCAGCGCGACGGTCACTACCAACCCGATAGTCAGCGTCCGCGATGTCAACAACTACTATGCGGCCGGTACGGAAGCCGGGTTCTGCGTGGTGGCCTCTTCAGGCGGCAGCGTGTTGTCGCTCGATGTTGTGGAGGCGATGGATATATGGTTCTACCGCGACGGTGTGTATCTCGGCAAGGTGGATGTGGAAGACGGAATAGAAGCCGGAGGCGTGGGTCTGTCGCTGATTTCCATCCCCGGCACGGACGACGCCAATGTATATATGACCGCCACTTCGAAGTGGGATTTCGACGAGGTTTGCCTCGTGGATGCCGGCGGTGTCGGACTCGATGTGGGCAACACGGTGCTCGTGAAATATGCCTTTGTGGGCAGCCCGAAGCAGACGCTGCTGACCACCAACGGAGTGAAAGGCCTTGGCGACAGCTATTTCCTCGAAACGGCGAAGGGCTGGAATCCCGTATTGCTCGGCATCCCTTTCCCGTTGCTTAAGGATCAGATAGACAATCTGACGAATGACGATTTGGCGGACTATGCCGCACTTACTCCGATAATAGCTACGGGCTATCAGGGAGGCGTGAAATTGTGCGCGGCCAACAGCAACAATAACGAGGAGGTGTTCAAGGCAGGCTCGGAAGTGGGCTTTACATGGCAGAACGATGCCGCCTTGGATTTGAGTGTCGGCGCATGGATAGACATAGTGCTTTTCGACCGCAACGGCGATGAAGTGCAACGCAAGACGGTGTCGGGCGAAGTTGTGGGTCTCGGCGTGGCTTCCAAAGGCAAGGGGGCTTCGTCGGTAGTGGCCGATGTCGACTTTTCCGGCGCTGAAATCCGCTTCCACACGGCGCTTGCCGTGTCGGTGGGCGCGATGGGTGTCTACTACGGCTTCGTTCGTGAGGCTCCCGACGTGAACCATCATTGCGACATACGTCCTACGTTCGACACCAATCTGTGTGAGGAGCAGACTTCAATACAGCTTGAGTCGAATCCCGCGCTGTCGGTCACTTGGTCGCTGGAGAGCGCACCGGAAGGGTCGTTGGTCACTGTTACCGACGGCGGCTATGTGGCCAACATGGACAAGGTGGGCGACTATGTGTTCCGCGCCACGGCGAGCGACGGCTGCTATGAGCTTGTCACCATCAACAAGGGCGAGAACATCGGCTCGGAGGCCGACAATATCTGCGGCGAGGCTCTTGTCAACCTCGATTCCGCGATGGAAAACAAATATGAGCTTTCCGACGACATCTACGGCTCGAGCGGCTCGCTCATCTCCATAACTAATTTTGAGGGAGGCGAAAACATTCTCGATAATGACTATGACGATTGCGCCACTTATGAATCAGGACTGTCGGTGGCCAACAATTTGATGATAGTCGGCGTGAAGACAACCGACAACTCGCTGATCTACGACGCGGCGACTGAGCAGTATCCTGCAAAATTGGGATTCATGGTGGAAATGGAGTCGGAGGGCTTGAACGTAGGGGCGTTGCAGTTCTTCCTGATACGCGGCTACTGCGATGGCAAGCAGACTTTCGAGAAGGTGATAACCGAGACCGACGTGGTTTCCGTCGGGCTTGCCGGCAGCGGGCGGCAGCAGAAGATGCGTTTCTGCGTGGAAGTCGACCCGACGGATGTTGACAGCGACGGCAATCCGGTGAAAATCGACGAGATAATGTTGTGGAAAGCCGGTGTGCTCAATCTTACGGTTTCGCGGCTTAACATTTATTATCCGTTCAAGGAGGTGCTGAAGCCCAACGAGGCGGAATGCGGCGGTCCGTTTGGCTGCGGTGTGGAGATAATATCCACAGCAGAGGGCGGCTCGGGAGCGTCAATCTCTACGGGCGATCAGGGCAGCGTGGTGTCGGTGGCCGGCGTAAACGACAATCTGAGCTATTTTATCGACAACGACCTTGAAACGGCTATGAAAGTAGTCAACCCGGTGACAGTGGGCGGCGGTACGGTGTTCTCCGTAAAGCCGGGCTATACGCTCGATTTCCGTCATCAGCTGTGCATTGTGGTTGACAACAACACTTATCTTGCCGGAGTGAATGCCGGAAATTGGTTGACGGTGAGGACCTATTATCAGGGCAGTCCTACGGGCGACAAGTTTACGGACTGGAGTGTGCTTGGAGTTAACGTGATAGGCTACGGCGACAAGAGTATCCTTGTGTTGCAGCCTAAGTCGCGCTACGACGAGGTGCAGATAGAGGTGGCCGGCGTGGCCAGCGTGCTGGGTTTCCAGAGTTTCTACGGAATGTTCCTGCGCGGCGACATTGACGGTGACGGAATACCCGACTGCGAGGACCCGGAGAGCTGTTTCACGAGCATCGGCGACCTTGAGGTGAGCCGTATCTGTCAGGGCGACGTGATGACAATCTCCGGTCATGGACTTGCCGGAACCGATTATTTCATTTCGATGCCCGAGCAGGGAATCCGTGAGCAGCTGCCTACTGATTCGGAGGGCAACTTCACGGTGACTTACACGCTCAACACTGTGGGACGCTTCAACATGATTTTCTACGACGGAAGCAACAACATAGTTGACAATGCCACCTATACGGTGCATCCTACATACACGGAGTGGAAGACTAATCCTGTGAATACCGATTGGAACGAGTGGAACAACTGGACTGCCGGTTCGCCTTACTGCTGTACGGACGTTGTAATCAACGGCGACGCCGCCAAGTATCCGCTGCTTCCGGCAACGGTGACGGAAGCGGACGAATATTGCTGCGACATGATACATTTCAAGCCGCGCTCGGCGGTCGACCGTCCGACGAGCCTCAACTACACCAAAGCGTGGGTGGAGATGGAGCTTGACCCTAACCGCTACTACCTGCTTTCGGCTCCGCTGAAGGGCATGTACACAGGCGATATGTTCATCCCGGCAAACGGTGGCACGGTGGACTACTTCACCGACCTTACTGAGGCCAATACTCCGCAAAACCGCTTCAATCCGCGTATTTACCAGCGTTTGTGGGCATCGTCAGCCCCGGCCAGACTGTTCGACGGCGGGGAAACCACTGTCGGTATCGACAGAGAGGCCAACCTCGGCAATGTGGAAATCAACGAGGCGGAATGGTCGAAAGTGTTCAATTCGTTGAAGTACGGCTATCCGGCGGGCAACGGTTTCTCCCTGTGGGTGGATAATCAGGAGCTTCCGGAAACGCAGAAATTCATTTTCCGTTTCCCGAAAGAGCATACTGTCTATAATTATTATAGCGACTATGACGGCGAAATGCTTGCGACGAGCGAGACGCTCGACCGCACGGACGACGGCCGCTTCGTATACGAGAACGAGGGTACGGACGACAGCAAGCCGCTGACCTTCGAATACAAAGGCGTGACACGCAGCGTTTATACCAACGTGCTGCCGCTGACGGTAAGCATCAAGGCGGAAACCGGAACGGCCACGAAGAGTTTCCTTGTGGGAAATCCGTTCATGAGCCGCATCGACATCGCCGCTTTCATAGCCGGTAACGAGGGAGTGACGGCCGTCAAGGTGTATGACGGCAATACCACCACTTCTGTAAACAGCGAATTGCAGACTAACGCCACTACGGTAGCGAGGATAGAGCCGATGCAGTCGTTCTTTGTGGAGTTCGACGCTGGGGCGGCGGAAAGGGATATAGTATTCACTGAGGAAATGCTTACCGGCGATGCTCCGGCAACGGCATCGGAGACACCGGCGCTGAGAATCGTGGCAGGCGACGGACATAAAGAGGCCGGTACTCTGCTTACTTCCGGCGGCAGCGGCAACAGCGTGGAATCGCTGGTCGATGCCGAGGCGAAACCGTCGCTCGCCGTATTCGCGATAGCCGGCAGCAAGGCTTACGACATATTGCCGCTCTCGGAAGCGGAAATCCCGCTTGCGGTATGCTCCGCGGCCGCCGATACGCTGACGCTCGGCTTCGAGCCGGTAAACGGTTTCGACCTTTCGCATTACGCCCTTCTCGACAACCGCACAGGCATCACCTACAGCCTTGACGGGGAGATAACAATCGAGTCGGGAGAATCGAGCGTGGGCCGATACTCGCTGATAGATACCGACCTGTTCGAGGGCAGGACGGCGGAAAACACGGTGTTCGTGACCGCAAAGGGCGGAATCGCCACTGTCAGGACTTCGGGCGCCGGAATTGTCGGCGTGGCAGTCTACGGACTGGACGGCCGTATGGACACGTCGGTGAAGACCGCGCCGGTGGCAGAGACACAGGTGGCATTGCAGAGAGATTTGCAGATTGTGTCCGTGGCTTTGGCCGACGGCACAGTGCGCAATTTCAAGGTGGTGGCATATCTGTAAGGATAGAATAAACACATAGGTTCTTGTAAGGTAGGCGGGGAGCCGGGATTTTTCCGGTTCTCCGCTTTTCTTTATTAGTCCAATGCCTTTGCGGGGCCTGATGCGATTTGTATTTAACGTCGTGTTTTTACGGTCGCAATAAAAATTAGTGAATTATTTCAATATTTGGATTATTAACGGTAAATTTGCATCACTAAAAATAGTGAGTGAACTTAACGTAACAATAATTTTTAATAACTAAATTTTCAGAACTACTATGTGGTTAACAAATTCATCCTTAGGACGGAAGGTCGTAATGTCGGTGACCGGACTTTTTCTTGTCCTATTCGTGACTTTTCACGTATTAATGAATACGGTAGCCCTGATTTCTCCGAAAGGTTATAACCTGATTTGCGAGTTTTTGGGAGCGAATTGGTATGCCTTGATTGGCACGCTTGTCCTTGCTGCCGGTTTTGTGATTCACATCATCTATGCCTTCTGGCTTACGTTGCAGAACCGCAAGGCCCGCGGTAACGACCGCTACGAGGTGACAACCCGCCCGAAAAGCGTGGAATGGGCATCGCAGAACATGCTTGTCCTCGGCATCGTCGTGGTTGCGTTCATGATTGTGCATTTCGCTCAATTCTGGGCAAAGATGCAGCTTGTGGAAGTGATGCATGAGATGGGTTGCGAGACCTCGGCATTCGCTGTAGGCTATGCTGCCGACGGTATGCACCACATCGAGAACGCGTTCAGCCAGCTTTGGACGCTTCCGGTTTATGTCATCGGTCTCGTGGCATTGTGGTTCCACATGACTCACGGATTCTGGAGCGCGTTCCAGTCGCTCGGCGTATCGAACAACAAGTGGATACCCCGCTTCAAGACTCTTGGCAACTGGTGGGCTACAATCGCCATTGCATTGTTCGTAATCCAAGCTGTCGTTTTCACTTGCCAATACGCGTTATAATTTCTAACACTCCAAACAGATTGAAACATGGAAGATAATAAAAAACAAACTGGCAAAATAGTTGACAGTACAAGCATAATGGGCAATTATGCCATCTATTCTGACGATAAGGTTAACTCGAAGATTCCGGAAGGTCCGGTAGCGGAGAAGTGGACCAACTTCAAGGCTCATCAGAAACTCGTGAACCCAGCGAACAAGCGCCATCTGGACATCATCGTCGTTGGTACGGGCCTTGCGGGCGCGTCCGCGGCTTCAACGCTCGGCGAGATGGGCTTCAACGTGCTTAACTTCTGCATACAGGATTCTCCCCGCCGTGCCCACTCTATCGCGGCACAGGGCGGTATCAACGCGGCAAAGAACTACCAGAACGACGGCGACTCGGTCTACCGTCTGTTTTATGACACTGTAAAGGGCGGCGACTTCCGTTCGCGCGAGGCCAACGTCTACCGTCTTGCCGAGGTTTCGAACAACATCATCGACCAATGTGTTGCGCAGGGCGTGCCTTTCGCGCGTGAATACGGCGGCTTGCTTGCCAACCGCTCGTTCGGCGGCGCGCAGGTTTCGCGTACATTCTACGCAAAGGGACAGACCGGACAGCAATTGCTTCTCGGCGCATATTCTTCGTTGAACCGCCAGATTAAGAAAGGTTCAGTGAAGTCGTTCACACGCCGCGAGATGCTCGACTTGGTGGTAGTTGACGGCCGTGCACGCGGTATCATCGTGCGCAACCTCATCACCGGCGAGATAGAGCGTTATGCCGCTCACGCCGTAGTAGTGGCTACCGGCGGTTACGGACGCGTGTTCTTCCTTTCGACCAACGCTATGGGCTGCAACGGCTCGGTTGCCGTTCAGTGCTTCAAGCACGGCGCATATCTTGCAAACCTCTGCTTCACGCAGATTCACCCGACTTGTATACCTAAGCACGGCGAAAACCAGTCGAAGCTTACGCTTATGTCGGAATCGCTCCGTAACGACGGACGTATCTGGGTACCGAAGAAGAAAGAGGATGCCGAGGCTATCCGCGCGGGTAAGTTGAAACCTACCCAGATTGCGGAGGAAGACCGCGACTATTATCTGGAGCGCCGCTATCCTGCATTCGGTAACCTTTGTCCGCGCGACATCGCCAGCCGTGCTGCCAAGGAACGTTGCGACGCCGGTTACGGTGTAGGGACGGGCAATGCCGTTTATCTGGATTTCTCGGAGGCTATCAACCGTCTTGGAAAGGACGTAATCGAAGCCCGCTACGGCAACTTGTTCCAGATGTATGAAATGATTACCAACGACAATCCGTACGAGACCCCGATGATGATATTCCCGGCATCGCACTATACGATGGGCGGTATCTGGGTTGACTACGAATTGCAGACTTCGATACCGGGCTTGTTCGCTATCGGCGAGGCCAACTTCTCCGACCACGGCGGTAACCGTCTCGGCGCGTCGGCTCTTATGCAGGGTCTTGCCGACGGCTACTTCGTATTGCCTTACACTATGCAGAATTATCTTTCTGACCAGATTAAGGTTAAGCATCCGGGTACCGACGCTCCTGAATTCGAGGAGGCAGAGAAGAAGGTTCGCGCGCGCATCGACCGCCTGATGAACATCAAGGGCAAGCGTTCGGCCGACTCTATCCACAAGCAGTTGGGCTTGATTATGTGGAATCTCGTAGGTATGGGACGTACTGCCGAGAGCCTTGTAGAGGCTATCAAGCAAATCGACGAGGTGAAGAAGGAATTCGACACCAACCTGTTCATTCCGGGCAGTGCCGACACTCTGAACACCGAGCTTGAGAAAGCGCTCCGTCTTGAGGACTTCATCACTATCGGCAAGCTGATGGCAATCGACGCTTTGCACCGCAACGAATCGTGCGGCGCGCACTTCCGCGAGGAGTACCAGACACCCGACGGCGAGGCTCAACGCCGCGACGACGAGTATATGTACGTGGCTTGCTGGAAGTACAACGGAGAGGACGGCAAACCGGTATTGCTGAAAGAGCCGTTGAAATACGAAGCTATCAAGGTTCAAACCCGTAACTATAAGTCATAATCAGCCAAAGGCATAAATTTTTAGAAAAATGGAAAATTCAATCAATATAAAATTGAGAATATGGCGTCAACATGGTCCGAAAGAACCGGGTCAGTTCGTCGAATATCCTATGAATGATGTGCCTACCGACATCAGCTTCCTCGAAATGCTCGATATGCTCAACGAACAGCTTGTGGAGAGGGGAGAAGAACCGGTAGTATTCGATAACGACTGCCGCGAGGGCATTTGCGGTATGTGTTCGCTCTACATCAACGGTAATCCTCACGGACCGGTAGGAAGCATCACTACCTGCCAGTTGCACATGCGCAAGTTCAACGACGGCGACACTATCACCGTGGAGCCGTGGCGTTCGGCTGCATTTCCGGTAATCCGCGACTTGATGGTCGACCGTTCGGCTTTCGACAAAATCCAGCAGGCCGGCGGCTACATCTCGTTCAACACCGGCGGCGCGCAGGATGCCAACGCGATACCTATTCCTAAGGAAGCTGCCGACGAGGCTATGGACTCGGCTACCTGCATCGGCTGCGGCGCGTGTGTGGCTGCCTGCAAGAACGGTTCGGCAATGTTGTTCGTGTCGGCCAAGGTAAGCCAGTTTGCGCTCCTTCCGCAAGGCAGGGTAGAGGCTGCACGCCGTGTGCGTGCCATGGTGAGCAAGATGGACGAGCTCGGATTCGGTAACTGTACCAACACCGGGGCTTGTGCCGCTCAATGCCCGAAGAACATTTCTTTGAGCAACATCGCGCGTATGAACCGCGAATACTTGAAAATGAAGTTCAAGGACTAACGAAATCCTTTATAAGTGAAGGGGCGCATCTTGACGGTGCGCCCCTTTTTGATTATTATTGCGCCGGTGTGGCTATTTGTAGTTGTCGGCAATGCGGTAGATGGATTCGAATATTTCTTTGTCGATTTCGCTGAGCTCTATTCCGCGCCGTGCCATCATGCGTTTCGCTATGTCGAAAAATTTGGCGACCGACACGTCGTTGTAGCCGGCCACGCTTCCTTCGGAGAACGACGCCACGAAATTGCGCGGGAATCCGGCTCCGTGGACATTGACGCCAACACCAATGACCGTTGCCGTGTTGAACATACAGTTTATTCCTGCTTTCGAATGGTCGCCCATTATCAGTCCGCAGAATTGCAGGCCGGTGCGTACGAAGCGGTGTGCGCGGTAGTTCCACAGCTTGATTTCTGTGTAGTCGTTCTTGAGGTTGGAAGCGTTTGTCCCGGCTCCGAGATTGCACCATTCTCCTATTACGGCGTTGCCGAGGAAACCGTCATGAGCCTTGTTGCTGTATCCTATCATCACCACATTGTTGAGCTCTCCTCCGACTTTGCAGTAAGGGCCAAGTGTGGTTGCGCCATAAATTTTTGTGCCCATATTGACTTGTGAATGGCGGCATGCGGCGAATGGGGCGCGTATGCATGAGCCTTCCATGATGGTCGCGTCTACACCTATATATATAGGGCCTCCGCTTGTGTTGAACGTGGCGGCTTCTGCCGTGGCTCCTTCCTCGATGAATATGGCCGGCGTGCCGTCTTCCAATGTGCGCGGGCCGATGACGGTGCAAGTGCCGCTGAGCGGCTGCGATTTGCGTCCTTCGGTAATCAGGCGGTAGTCGCGGAGCATTTCTTCTCCGTTGAGCAGGAATATGTCGTAGAGCTGGTGTAATGCCGTCGGCTGTGCGTCGAGTGTGGATTCTTTCTTGAAATTTTTTGATTTGAAATCCTCGGCAGAGCCGCGGAAAGCTATGAGCTCTTCCTTGAAGTAGAGAGCATCTCCTGCCGCGAGTTTCTCGATCTTAGCTGCTGTCTCCTTGTCCGGACAGTAGTTGCCGGCGATGAATATGTTGTCGTCGGTTATTTTGGCTGGGTATTTCGCAGACAGGTAGTCGGCCGTCATATATGAAAATCCGCTGTCGGGGAAATATTTTTGCCATTTTTCTTTTATTGTCAGTATCCCGAGCCTTATGTCGGATATGGGTCGTGTGTAGACGATGGGCAGCAGGTCTGTCCATTTGTCTTTGTCGTCGAAAAGAATTATGTTTTGCATGACGTTGAAATCTTTTGTGCTTCAAATTTAGTAATTTTTTTATTCTTTGCCGGTTTGGTTTTGGAAATACATTCTTCCCAGTAGAGGATATATGTTTAATTAAACATAATTATCGTGAATTATATGTTAAATATTGGTTTTATCCCCCTTTTAAATGCGTTCTGTGGGATAAATGGGCGCTAAGCTATGTAAAAATGTTTGGCAGTTAGCAAATTAGTAGCTATCTTTGCAACGCTTTTCGAGTGCGTGTCAGGTGCGGTTCTATTGTAAATCCTTGAAAAATGGGTTTTTAGAATTCTCCGGAAGTGCTTGAGGTGAAAAATGGACATTTTTAATTAAAAGAAGTAATAACAAAAAGAACTAAGATGCCTACAATTCAGCAATTAGTAAGAAAAGGGCGTGTGACTCTGGTAGACAAGAGCAAATCGCCGGCGTTGGACGGCTGTCCGCAACGCCGTGGCGTTTGTGTGCGTGTTTACACCACAACTCCTAAGAAACCTAATTCGGCAATGCGTAAAGTTGCCCGTGTGAGATTGACAAACGGAAAAGAGGTGAACTCTTATATTCCGGGCGAAGGCCACAATTTGCAGGAACACTCCATCGTGATGGTTCGTGGCGGTCGTGTCAAGGATCTTCCGGGTGTGCGTTATCACATCGTTAGAGGTACTTTGGATACTGCGGGTGTTGCAGGACGTACACAGCGTCGCTCTAAATACGGAGCTAAGCGTCCGAAAGCAGGTGCTGCGGCTGCTAAGGGTAAGAAATAAACCTTAATCGCGGAGAGATAAACAAAACAAGTGTACAACTTAGTTTTTGTTTATTGGATTGAATATTCGGCGGAGTAAATGGCTATAGGAGTATGGCCGTTGAAGATGCTAAAAAGGCAACCAAACGAACAAAAACGAATTTTGAAGAAAAATGAGAAAGGCTAAACCTAAAAAAAGAGTAGTGCTGCCGGATCCTAAATTTGGCGACACTCGTGTCACAAAGTTTGTGAACCATCTGATGTATGACGGCAAGAAGAATACCGCATACACTATTTTCTATTCAGCATTGGAGACTGTGAAGTCGAAATTGCCTAACGAGGAAAAAACCGCGCTTGACATCTGGAAGAAAGCGTTGGAAAACATCACTCCGCAAGTGGAGGTTAAGTCGCGCCGTGTCGGTGGAGCAACATTCCAAGTGCCTACTGAAATCCGTCCGGAGCGCAAAGAATCCATTTCAATGAAAAATCTAATCAATTATGCCCGCAAACGTGGTGGAAAGTCGATGAGCGACAAGCTTGCCGCTGAGATAGTAGACGCTTTTAACGAACAAGGCGGAGCATTCAAGCGTAAGGAAGACATGCATCGTATGGCGGAAGCTAACCGTGCGTTCGCTCACTTTAGATTTTAATTTGAAAAATAAGAATAAAAATGGCTAATATAGACGATAAACTTCATCTGACGAGAAACATTGGCATCATGGCCCACATCGATGCCGGAAAGACTACGACTTCGGAGCGTATTCTGTTCTATACAGGTCTTACGCATAAGATTGGTGAGGTGCATGACGGTGCGGCTACCATGGACTGGATGGAACAGGAGCAGGAGCGCGGTATCACTATCACATCGGCCGCTACGACTACCTTCTGGAACTATGCAGGAGAGAAGTATAAAATCAACTTGATTGACACTCCGGGGCACGTAGACTTCACAGTGGAGGTTGAGCGCTCGTTGCGCGTGCTTGACGGCGCTGTGGCTACATTCTGCGCCGTAGGCGGTGTGGAGCCGCAGTCGGAGACTGTATGGCGTCAGGCTGACAAATATAATGTGCCGCGTATCGGTTATGTAAACAAAATGGACCGTTCTGGAGCCAACTTCTTCGAGGTAGTGCGTCAGGTGCGTGAGGTTTTGGGTGCCAATCCGGTGGCAATTCAAGTACCAATCGGTGCGGAAGAGACTTTCAAGGGCGTTTGCGACCTTATTACAATGAAAGCCTATTTCTGGCACGACGAGACTATGGGTGCTGAATATAGCGTGGAGGAAATTCCCGATTCTTTGAAAGACGAATGCGAGAAGATGCGCGACAAGATGCTTGAGACTATCGCCGAATACGACGATGATTTCATGGCTAAATATTTCGACGACCCTTCTTCTATAACTGAGGACGAAATCCGTAAGGTGATACGTGTCGCTACGCTGAAGATGGAAATCGTCCCGATGATTTGCGGTTCTTCGTTCAAGAACAAAGGCGTTCAGTGCCTTCTCGACGATGTCTGCGCATTCTTGCCGAGCCCGCTCGATGCAGGCGAGGTCGTTGGTCACGCTTTGGATGATCCTGACAAGCAGGAAGTGCGCAAACCGTTGTTTGAAGAGCCGATGAGCGCGTTGGCGTTCAAGATTGCCACCGACCCGTATGTAGGCCGTCTTTGCTTCTTCCGTGTTTATTCAGGACAGGTTGAGGCAGGTAGCTACGTGTTCAATAGCCGCTCACGTAAGAAAGAGCGTATTTCGCGTCTGTTCCAGATGCATTCAAATAAGCAGAACCCGAAAGAAGTCATAGGTTGCGGCGACATCGGTGCCGGTGTAGGTTTCAAGGATATCCGTACAGGCGACACTCTTTGCGACGAGGCTCATCCTATCGTGCTTGAGGCTATGGAATTCCCGGATCCTGTGATTGGTATCGCGGTAGAGCCTAAGACTCAGAAAGACCTTGACAAACTTGGCGTAGGCTTGCAGAAACTTGCCGAGGAAGACCCGACATTCCGTGTGGAGACTAATGAAGAAACAGGACAGACCGTGATTAGCGGTATGGGTGAGCTCCACTTGGATATCATTATCGACCGTCTCCGTCGCGAGTTCAAGGTAGAGTGTAATCAGGGACGTCCGCAAGTTACATATAAAGAAGCTATTACCAAGCCGGTTGAATTGCGTGAGGTGTTCAAGAAGCAGACTGGTGGACGTGGTAAGTTCGCTGATATCATCGTCCGTGTAGAGCCGGTTGACGAAGGCTTCGAGGGCAATTTGCAGTTCGTTGACGAGGTGAAGGGCGGTAACGTGCCTAAGGAGTTCATCCCGTCTGTGCAGAAAGGTTTCCAGACCGCGATGAAGAACGGTGTGCTTGCCGGGTATCCGGTAGAGCAGCTTAAGGTGACCTTGCTCGACGGTTCGTTCCACCCGGTCGATTCCGATCAGCTTTCATTCGAACTTTGTGCCATCCAAGCATTCAAGAAAGCTTGCGAGAAGGCCGGTCCTGTGCTGATGGAGCCTATCATGAAGATTGAGGTGGTTACTCCTGAAGAAAGCATGGGTGACGTAATCTCCGACCTTAACAAACGCCGCGGTCAGGTGGAAGGTATGGAGACAAGCCGTAGCGGAGCGCGCATCGTCAAGGCTAAAGCTCCTCTTGCCGAAATGTTCGGTTATGTGACAGCCTTGCGTACGATTACTTCGGGCCGCGCTACTTCTACAATGTCGTTCTCCCACTATGCGGAAGTCGGGACTTCTATCGCTAAGCAAGTGCTTACAGAGTGTCAGGGAAGAGTAGATTTGTTGAAATAAATTATTTAAAAACAATATGAGCCAAAAAATCAGAATCAAATTAAAATCTTACGATCACAACTTGGTTGACAAGTCTGCCGAGAAGATTGTAAAGACGGTGAAGGCTACCGGTGCTGTTGTCAGCGGTCCTATTCCACTGCCGACACACAAGCGTATTTTCACTGTCAACCGTTCGACTTTCGTCAACAAGAAGTCGCGCGAACAATTCCAGCTTTCTTCGTTCAAGCGTCTTATCGACATCTATAGCTCGACAGCTAAGACGATTGACGCCCTTATGAAACTGGAGCTTCCGAGCGGAGTGGACGTAGAGATTAAAGCGTAAGTTAATTGTAGAATTTACATTAAAGTTAAAGAGAAATGCCAGGATTATTAGGAAAGAAAATCGGAATGACATCCGTTTTCAGTGCCGACGGCAAGAATGTGCCGTGCACTGTTATCGAAGTTGGTCCTTGTGTTGTCACTCAGGTGAAAACTTTGGAGAAAGACGGCTATGAGGCTTTGCAGCTTGGCTTCCAAGACAAGAAGGATAAGCACACGACAAAGCCGGAGGCCGGACATTTCAAGAAAGCGGGCGTGACTAACAAGAGACACTTGGCCGAGTTCAAAGGTTTTGAAAATGGCTACAAATTGGGCGATGAAATAACTGTGGCCCTGTTTGACGGCGTGGAGTTTGTCGATGTTATCGGCACATCCAAGGGTAAAGGTTTCCAAGGTGTGGTAAAACGCCATGGGTTCGGCGGTGTCGGACAATCGACACACGGTCAGCACAACCGTTTGCGCGCTCCGGGTTCTATCGGTGCCTGCTCTTATCCTGCAAAGGTGTTCAAGGGCATGCGTATGGCAGGGCAAACAGGTAACGAGCGTGTGACTGTCCAAAACCTGAAAGTGTTAAAGGTAATTCCGGAAAACAATCTGCTTTTGATAAAAGGCTCTGTTCCCGGATGCAAAGGTTCAATCGTTTTAATTGAAAAATAATGGAAGTTGCAGTATATAACATTAAAGGAGAGGATACCGGACGCAAAGTCACCCTTAACGACAATGTGTTCGCTATCGAGCCGAATGAGCATGTGGTTTACCTTGCAGTGAAGCAATATCTTGCAAACCAGCGCCAAGGTACACATAAGTCGAAAGAAAGAAGCGAGGTTTCGGGAAGTACGCGTAAGCTTCACAAGCAGAAAGGTGGTGGCGGCGCACGTATCGGCGACATCAATTCTCCGTTGTTGAGAGGCGGTGGCCGCGTTTTCGGTCCGCGTCCTCGCGATTACCGTTTCAAGCTCAATAAGAAAGTTAAGCAATTGGCCCGCCGTTCTGCTTTGTCAGCAAAGGCTCAGGACAATCAGATTATGGTGGTCGAGGACTTTACTTTCGAGGCACCAAAGACGAAAGAATTCATAAAGTTTGCTAAAAATATACAAACTGCTGATAAAAAGACTCTTTTGGTTTTAGCCGGTCAAGATAAAAACGTATATTTGTCAGCTCGTAATTTGCCAAATGTGCAAATTATAACTGCTTCTGACTTAAATACATACAAAATACTTGACAACAAGTCTTTGGTTTTGAGCGAGAGTAGTGTTGCTGTGATTAATGAATTTTAACTGATGGAGGTATAAAATATGGAAATGATAATGATCAAACCGATTGTTACGGAAAAAGCTACGGCGTTGACTGAAAAGCGCAATGTCTATACTTTCCGTGTATCTCCTGACGCTAACAAGGCTCAGATCAAGGAGACAGTGCAAGGCTTGTACGGCGTGAAGGTTGTCAGCGTGAACACGATGCGCTACGACGGCAAGCGCAAGACACGCTATACGAAGACAGCCGTGCTCCGTGGCAAGACTGCAGCGTTCAAGAAGGCGATTGTTAAGTTGGCAGAAGGTGAAACTATAGATTTTTATAGCAATATTTAATAAAAAATGGCAGTAAGAAAATTCAAGCCCACAACACCGGGGCAGAGACACAAGGTTATTGGTGTATTTGATGAAATCACGAAGCGTACACCAGAGAAAACTCTTACAGTCGGAATTAAATCAAAAGGAGGGCGCAACAACGAAGGCCACCGCACGACACGTTATGTCGGCGGAGGCCACAAGCGCAAATACCGTATCATCGACTTTAAGAGAACGAAAGACGGTGTGCCAGCGACCGTAAAGTCAATCGAATACGATCCGAACCGTTCGGCGCGTATCGCGTTGCTTTATTATGTAGACGGGGCGAAGGCATACATAATTGCACCCAACGGATTGCAAGTTGGCTCTACAGTTATGAGCGGGGAGAACGCCGCACCAGAGGTGGGGAACGCTCTTCCGCTAAGCAAAATACCTGTTGGTACTTTAATTCATAACATTGAGCTGCGTCCGGGTCAAGGCGCTTTCATGGCGCGTGCGGCCGGTACGTTTGCACAGTTGATTTCCCGCGAGGGAAACTATGTTATCGTTAAGCTTCCTTCGGGAGAAACGAGGAAAATTTTATCGACTTGTAAGGCTACTGTAGGTGTAGTCGGCAATTCCGACCATGCCCTCGAGCGTTCCGGTAAGGCCGGCCGTTCCCGTTGGCTCGGACGCCGTCCGCGCAACCGTGGTGTCGTTATGAACCCGGTTGATCACCCGATGGGTGGTGGTGAAGGACGTGCTTCCGGTGGACATCCGCGTTCACGCAAGGGATTGTATGCTAAGGGTCTTAAGACTCGCGCACCTAAGAAGCAATCTTCTAAGTACATTATCGAAAGACGTAAAAAGTAAACTGATTAATTAGAAAATTTATGAGTCGATCATTAAAAAAAGGCCCGTATATCAGCGTTAAGTTGGACAAGAAGGTCGCTGCAATGAACGAGAGCGGGAAAAAGTCGGTCATCAAGACTTGGTCGCGCGCTTCTATGATTGCTCCGGAATTTGTAGGACATACTTTTGCTGTGCATAATGGTAACAAGTTCATCCCGGTTTACGTTACGGAAAATATGGTAGGCCACAAGTTGGGCGAATTCGCCCCGACACGTGTGTTCCGCGGCCATGCCGGCAACAAGAAGAAATAAAAAGGGCTCGGGATAGTAATTATTGAAATAAAAAAGAATTAAATACAATGGGTGTAAGAAAAAGAAACTCAGCCGAAAAAATAAAGGAAGCAAAGAAGACCTTGTACGGCGCGAAATTGCGTAATGTGCCTTCTTCACCTCGTAAGATGCGTTATGTAGCCGATATGGTGAGAGGCATGGAAGTTTTCAAGGCTTTGGGCGTTCTCAAGTTTTCCAATAAGGAAGCTGCTGCTCGTGTCGAAAAGCTGCTTCGTTCGGCAATTGCCAACTGGGAACAGAAAAACGAGCGGAAAGCTGAAAACGGAGAGTTGTACATCAACACTATTTTCGTTGATCCGGCTCCGATGTTGAAGCGTCTCCGCACAGCTCCTCAGGGCAGGGGCTACAGGATTCGCAAACGTTCGAATCATGTTACATTGTTCATCGGTACAAAAGATAATAACGCTAAAAAGGAAGCATAAGAAATGGGACAAAAAGTAAATCCAATAAGCAATCGCTTAGGTATCATCAGAGGTTGGGATTCTAACTGGTATGGTGGAAAGAAATACGGTGATTCGTTGCTTGAGGACTCTAAGATCCGTAAGTATCTTGATGCTCGCCTTTCGAAAGCAAGTGTATCGCGTATCGTAATTGAAAGGACTTTGAAGCTTATCACTATCACGGTGTGCACTTCCCGTCCGGGTCTGATTATCGGCAAAGGCGGCCAAGAGGTAGACAAACTCAAGGAAGAGCTTAAGAAGATAACCGACAAGGATGTGCAAATCAACATCCATGAAGTGAAGCGCCCTGAACTCGACGCACAGATTGTGGCAAGCAACGTTGCCCGCCAGATAGAGGGCAAGATAGCTTATCGCCGTGCAGTGAAGATGGCGATAGCATCGACGATGCGTGCCGGTGCAGAGGGTATCAAGATTCAAGTGAGCGGCCGTCTTAACGGTGCTGAAATGGCGCGTTCGGAAATGTTCAAGGAAGGGCGCACGCCTCTTCATACTTTGCGCGCCGACATCGACTATGCGCTGGTTGAAGCGCTGACCAAGGTCGGCATCATCGGTGTGAAGGTGTGGATTTGCCGTGGCGAAGTTTACGGCAAGCGCGACCTTGCCCCGGCATTTGCAAGCGCGACAAAGGAAAGCCGTGGAGGCAACAATGGCGGACGTGGCAGAAAAGGCGGATTCCGCGAAAAGAAAAACAATCGTTAAACCGACTTGAAATTAGAGAACAATGTTACAACCAAAGAAAACAAAATACAGAAGACAACAAAAAGGCCGCATGAAGGGCTTTGCCCACCGTGGCAACCAGTTGGCTTTTGGCTCATTCGGCATAAAGTCGCTGGAGTCTAAATGGATTACCAGCCGCCAGATTGAGGCTGCCCGTGTCGCCGTGACACGCTATATGCAGCGTCAAGGTCAGATTTGGATCCGTATCTTCCCTGACAAGCCTATTACCAAGAAGCCTGCCGAAGTGCGTATGGGTAAAGGTAAAGGTAATCCGGAAGGATATGTGTTCCCCATCACTCCGGGACGTATAGTCATTGAAGTGGAGGGTGTAAGCTATGAGATAGCAAAGGAGGCATTGCGCCTTGCAGCCCAAAAGCTTCCTGTTACTACTAAGTTTGTCGTTAGACGTGATTATGATCCAACTCAAAATGTGTAATAAGCTATGAAGAAGGAAGAAATCAAGGAATTGGGTACAAAAGAACTGCGTGAGCGTCTTGAAGTTGCGCAGAAGGAATATATCCAGATGAAAATCAACCATTCAATCTCTCCCCTCGACAATCCTGCGAAAATTACACAGGACAGGAGAATGATTGCACGTATGAAGACAGAATTGCGCAAACGTGAACTTAACGACAAAAAATAATCCCAAGCGAGATGGAAGAAGTTAAAAGAAATTTGAGAAAAGAAAGAGTTGGGGTTGTTTCCAGCAACAAATGTGACAAGACAATCACTGTTACTGTTAAGTACAAGGAGAAACATCCAATTTATGGTAAATTCGTCAACAAGACGAAAAAGTACCATGCTCACGACGAAAAGAACGAGTGCGGGATAGGCGACAAGGTGCGTCTTCAGGAAACTCGCCCGTTGAGCAAGACAAAGAGATGGAGATTAGTTGAAATTATCGAAAAAGCTAAATAAAAATGATACAGACTGAATCACGATTGACTGTTGCGGATAACAGCGGCGCTAAGGAAGCGTTGTGTATCCATGTTTTGGGCGGTACAGGCCGCAGATATGCCACAGTGGGCGACATCATCGTTGTTACGGTGAAAAGCGTAATCCCGTCGTCCGACGTGAAGAAAGGCACTGTGTCAAAGGCTGTAATCGTAAGGACGAAGAAAGAAATCCGCCGTCCGGACGGCAGCTACATACGTTTTGACGATAATGCGTGTGTTTTGTTGAACAATGCCGGTGAAATCCGTGGAAGCCGCATTTTCGGTCCTGTTGCCCGTGAATTGCGTGCCACTAACATGAAAATCGTTTCATTGGCACCGGAAGTACTTTAATTCAGAAAATTTTAAGTAATGAGCAAGTTACATATAAAGAAAGGCGATACCGTTTATGTCAATGCCGGCAACGACCGCGGCAAGACAGGCCGTGTGCTTTCTGTGCTTGTGAAAAAGCAGAGGGCAGTGGTTGAAGGTATCAATATCGTTTCTAAGAGCACGAAGCCGAGTGCGAAACATCCGCAGGGTGGCATAATCAAGATGGAAGCGCCTGTTCATATCTCCAATCTCAACCTTATCGACCCGAAGTCGGGCAAGCCGACACGTATCGGCCGCCGGAGAGACGAGTCAGGCAAATTAGTACGTTATTCTAAAAAGTCAGGAGAGGAGATTAAGTAATGAGCAGCGCAAATGTAAAGAAGGACTACCTTGAAAGGATTGTCCCGGCTCTTGAGAAAGAGTTCAACTACACTTCGGTGATGCAGGTGCCGCGTCTTGAGAAGATTGTCATCAATCAGGGCTTGGGTATCGCTACCGGCGATAAGAAAATCATAGAGACGGCTGTCAATGAGTTGACCGCTATCACTGGCCAGAAGGCTGTGCCTACCTTGTCGAAGAAGGATATTTCCAACTTCAAGGTGCGTAAGAAAATGCCTATCGGTGTCCGCGTCACTCTCCGCCGCGAGAAGATGTACGAGTTTTTGGAGCGTCTTGTCCGCATAGCGTTGCCGCGTATCCGCGACTTCAAGGGTATCGAGAGCAAACTTGACGGAAGAGGCAATTACACTCTTGGCGTGACAGAGCAGATAATTTTCCCGGAAATCAACATAGATTCAGTGCAGAGGCTTACCGGTATGAACATCACGTTCGTTACCACCGCCAAGACTGACGAGGAGGGTTATGCGTTGCTGAAACAATTTGGTTTACCGTTTAAAAACGCTAATAAATAGAGAATATGGCAAAAGAATCAATGAAGGCCCGCGAAGTTAAAAGAGCCAAACTTGTAGCCAAATATGCGGAAAAACGTGCGGCGTTGAAGAAGATTGTGAAGACCGGTACTCCGGAAGAAGCTTTCGAGGCGGCGCAGAAATTGCAATTGATTCCTAAGAACGCAAATCCTATCCGTCTGCACAACCGTTGCAGCGTGACAGGCCGTCCGAAAGGATATATGCGTCAATTCGGGATTTCGAGAATCCAGTTCCGTGAAATGGCTTCGGCAGGTTTGATTCCGGGCGTTAAGAAAGCAAGCTGGTAATTAAATAAAATAGAGTATTAAATATTGTCCGGAAATGTTCCGGATCAATTTAAACAAAAATAATATGACTGACCCAATAGCAGATTATTTGACAAGATTGAGGAATGCGATAATGGCGCATCACCGTGTGGTAGAGGTGCCTGCCTCGAACTTGAAGAAAGAGATGACTAAAATTCTCTTCGAGAAAGGCTATATCCTTAATTATAAGTTTATAGAGGGAGAAACTCCGGGAGGAACAATCAAGATAGCCTTGAAATATGACCCGGTTGACAAAGTGAACGCTATCAAGTGTCTTAAGCGTGTTTCACGTCCGGGCTTGAGGCAATATACCGGTTACAAGGATATGCCTCGCGTTTTGAACGGATTGGGAATTGCCATCCTTTCCACTTCCAAAGGCCTTATGACTGACAAGGAGGCGAGAGTGCAGAAGATTGGCGGTGAAGTACTATGTTATATCTATTAATCGGGAGGAGGTATTGATATGTCAAGAATTGGTAAAGCTCCAGTTGAAATACCTGCTGGCGTAACAGTGAAGGTAGAGAATAATGTAGTAAAGGTGAAAGGCCCTAAGGGTGAGCTTTCACAGGAAATCCATTCCGACCTGACAGTTGCTGTCGACGGCAACCACGTAGTAGTCACCCGTCCGTCCGACGACCGTGAACACCGTGCTCACCACGGACTGGTACGCGCGTTAATCCACAATATGGTTGTGGGCGTGTCTGCCGGCTATAAGAAAGAAATGGAATTGGTAGGTGTGGGCTACCGTGCTTCGGCAAACGGACAAGTGCTTGAGCTTGCCCTCGGTTACTCGCATGCAATATATTTCAAGCTTCCTCCGGAAGTTAAAGTGGAGGCTAAGTCAGAGAGAAACAAGAATCCGTTGATCATACTTGAATCGTGCGACAAGCAATTGCTCGGACAGGTTTGCGCTAAAATCCGTTCGTTGCGCAAGCCGGAGCCTTATAAGGGCAAGGGTATCAAGTTTGTCGGAGAAGTTATCCGTCGCAAGTCAGGTAAATCGGCTAGTGCTAAATAAAATTTGATACGGTTATGTTAACGAAACAAGAAAGAAGAAATAAGATCAAGACACGCATTCGTGGCAAAATTTCCGGTACTGCCGAACGTCCCCGTATGACTGTGTTCAGAAGTAACAAACAGATTTATGTACAGCTTGTCGACGATACTAAGGGCGTTACTTTGGCGTCCGCTTCATCGAAAGGCTTGGAAGGTGGAACAAAAAGCGAACTCGCTGCTAAGGTTGGCCAGAAGATTGCCGAAAAGGCTCTTGCTGCCGGTATCACAGCTGTTGTGTTCGACCGTAATGGATATTTGTTCCATGGCAGGGTTAAATCATTAGCTGATGCAGCACGCAACGGCGGACTTAAATTTTAATCAACGAAGGCAATGAGAAATAACAGAGTAAAATCGACAAATGATATCGAACTGAAAGACCGTCTGGTTGCCATCAACCGTGTTACGAAAGTGACAAAGGGTGGACGCGCTTTCAGCTTTGCGGCAATTGTTGTCGTAGGTAACGAAAACGGAATAGTTGGCTGGGGCCTTGGTAAGGCTAACGAGGTTACGGCCGCTATCGCCAAAGGTGTAGAGGCTGCAAAGAAGAACTTGATTCGCGTGCCTGTGCATAACGGGACCATCCCTCACGAGCAGGAAGCCAAGTTCGGTGGCGCGCGCGTGATTTTGAGGCCTGCCTCGCAGGGTACCGGCGTGAAGGCCGGCGGCTCTATGCGTGCTGTGCTTGAGAGTGTCGGCATCACCGACGTGCTTGCCAAGTCGAAAGGTAGCTCTAACCCCCACAATCTGGTGAAGGCTACTATTGCGGCTCTCAATGAGCTCCGCAGCCCGATGACGGTGGCTCAGAACCGTGGTGTGTCGTTGGATGTTGTGTTTAATGGTTAATAATGAAAGATTATGGCAATTATTAAGATTAAGCAAATCAAGAGCAGAATCAACTGCCCGGCAGTGCAAAAGAGAACTCTTGACGCACTTGGACTGAGAAAGATGAATCAGGTGGTGGAGAAACAGGATTCTCCGGAAATATTAGGTATGGTAAAACGAGTTCGCCATCTTGTTGAAGTGACGAACGCTTAAAAAATATAGTAACTATGGATTTAAGTAATTTAAAACCGGCAGTAGGTTCAACATCTTCGAGAAGAAGAATCGGTCGCGGACCGGGTTCGGGTATGGGTGGAACTTCTACCCGTGGTCACAAGGGTGCTAAGCAGCGTTCCGGCTATTCCCGCAAGATTGGTTTCGAAGGCGGTCAGATGCCGTTGCAGCGTCGTGTCCCGAAGTACGGTTTCAAGAATATCAACCGTGTTGAGTACAAAGCTGTGAACATTAAAGCTCTGGAAGAACTCGCAAAGGAGAAGAATCTTACTAAGATTACAGTGGCCGATTTAGTGGCTGCTGGTTTAGCTTCCAAGAAGGCGAAAGTAAAAATTTTGTCTGACGGCGAATTGACACAGAAGCTTGAGGTCGTAGCCCACGCTTTCTCAAAGAAAGCTGAAGAAGCTATCGTTGCGGCAGGAGGCTCAATTCAAAAACTTTAGCAGACAATGAGATTCATTGAGACAATAAAGAACATCAGCAAGATAGAAGATTTGCGTAAGCGTATAATCGTGACTTTTCTATTGGTGCTTGTCTATCGTGTGGGTTGTTACGTGGTTCTTCCGGGTATCAACCCTAACGAGCTTGATGCTCTCCGGAATTTCACGGACAGCGGCTTGATGCAGTTGCTTGATATGTTCTCCGGAGGTGCGTTCTCACAGGCTTCGATTTTTGCGTTGGGAATCATGCCTTACATCACGGCTTCCATCGTGATACAATTGCTGGGCATGGTGCTCCCCTCGTTCCAGAAATTGCAGCGTGAGGGCGAGAGCGGGCGTATGAAGATTAACCAATATACGCGCTACCTGACAGTGATAATACTGTTGCTTCAAGCTCCGGCCTATCTGGTCAATCTGCAAGTGCAGGTTAACTCGGCAGGCGGTAACGCGCATTTCTCGTTCTGGACGATGACCTATATGACAATCATACTTGCGGCAGGAAGTATGTTCATCATGTGGCTCGGAGAGCGTATCACCGACAAGGGTATAGGAAACGGTATTTCGTTCATAATCCTCGTTGGTATAATCGCACGTTTCCCGGGTGCTTTCGTTCAGGAGTTTACGAACAGGCTTACTACTGCTCAAGGCGGTCTGGTGATGTTTGTCGTTGAAATCGTGCTTCTGTTTGCCGTTATCCTCGGTGCCGTGCTTCTTGTGCAAGGCACACGCAAGGTTCCGGTGCAATATGCAAAACGTATTGTCGGCAACAAGCAGTATGGCGGCGCGCGCCAGTTCATACCGCTGAAGGTCAACGCGGCCGGTGTGATGCCGATAATCTTCGCTCAGGCAATCATGTTCATTCCTATCACGCTTGCCGGATTCGGTGCGCGCGGTGAGGCCAGTCCTTTTGTACGCGCATTGACCGACATGACAGGTTTCTGGTATAACTTCATCTATTTCGTGATGATTGTGGCGTTTACATATTTCTATACCGCCATCACAGTGCGTCCTACGCAGATGGCCGACGATATGAAGCGCAACAACGGCTTTATACCGGGAGTGAAACCGGGGACGAAGACAGCGGAGTATCTCGACTCTATTTTGTCGAGAATCACTTTGCCGGGCTCGATTTTCCTTGGTATTGTAGCGATTATGCCGGCGTTTGCCAATATTTGCGGTATTAATCACAGTTTTGCACAGTTCTTTGGCGGAACATCGTTGCTGATTATGGTGGGTGTGGTTCTTGACACGCTGTCGCAAGTAGAGAGCCATCTGATGATGCACCATTATGACGGAATGATGAAGTCCGGAAAATTGAAAGGCCGCACAACAGGTGCCGGTTATTAAAAATTTCGGAGAGCCGGAATATGATTTATCTTAAAACAGATGAAGAAATTGAGTTGATGCGTGAAAGTAATCTGCTGGTGGGTAAGACGCTTGGCGAGCTTGCCAAGTGGATAGCACCAGGGATTACAACGCTGAGACTTGACAAAATAGCCAATGAATTTATCCGTGACAACGGAGGAGTTCCCGGCTTTTTGGGGTACGGAGGTTTCCCTAATACGATTTGCACATCTGTCAATGAAGTGGTGGTGCATGGCATCCCTTCGAACCAGACTTTGCGCGACGGCGATATCATATCGATAGATTGCGGCGTAGTGAAGGACGGTTATAACGGCGATTCGGCATATACTTTTTGTGTCGGGGAGGTCGATGAGAAGGTAAAGGATTTGTTGCGTACAACGAAAGAGTCCTTGTATAAAGGAATCGAACAGGCAGTGGAGGACAACCGTGTCGGACATATCGGCAATGCCGTGCAAGAGTATTGCGAGCGCCGCGGTTATTCCGTAGTGCGTGAGATGACAGGCCATGGCATTGGCAGAAAGTTGCATGAGGATCCGGCTGTCCCTAATTATGGGCGTCGTGGCGTAGGTCCGTTATTGAAGAATGGAATGTGTATCGCTATTGAGCCTATGATAAATATGGGAAGCCGAAATGTGGTAATCGAAAGTGACAGGTGGACGTGCCGCACGCGTGACCGTAAGCCTTCCGCTCACTTTGAGCATACGGTTGCCATACGTGGAAAGAAAGCCGACATACTTTCTTCATTTGAGTTTATAGAAAAAGAACTGAAAGATAAATCGTTTTAAGAATATAGTTATATGGCAAAACAGGCTGCAATAGAGCAAGACGGAGTGATTGTGGAGGCATTGTCGAACGCAATGTTCCGCGTGGAGCTGGAAAACGGACATGAGATAACGGCTCACATCTCCGGAAAGATGCGGATGCATTATATTAAAATATTGCCGGGTGATAAGGTGAAAGTGGAAATGTCGCCTTACGACCTGACAAAAGGAAGAATCGCGTTTAGATATAAATAAAAAAACAACAGATATGAAAGTAAGAGCATCAGTTAAAAAGCGCACTCCTGACAGCAAGATAGTTAGAAGAAAAGGACGCGTATATGTGATTAACAAGAAAAACCCTAAGTATAAACAACGTCAAGGATAATTTATTATTTTTGCGAAAAATTATTATAGTTTATGGCAGTAAGAATTGTTGGTGTAGACTTGCCCCAAAATAAGAGAGGAGAAATTGCCCTGACTTATATTTATGGTATCGGACGCAGCTCGGCTAATAAAATCTTGGCTGAGGCAGGTGTTGATAAAAGCATAAAGATTCAGGACTGGACAGACGCACAGGCAGCGAAAGTGCGTGAGATAATCGGCAACAACTACAAGGTGGAAGGTGATCTTCGCAGCGAAGTGCAATTGAATATCAAGCGTCTTATGGATATCGGTTGCTATCGTGGTATCCGTCACCGTTTGGGATTGCCTGTCCGCGGACAGAGCACTAAGAACAACGCCCGTACGCGCAAGGGACGTAAGAAAACTGTTGCAAACAAGAAAAAAGCTACTAAATAAAATTAAAGTATGGCAAAAAAGACAGTCGCAGCAAAAAAGAGAAATGTCAAGGTTGACGCTATGGGTCAGCTTCATGTACATTCGTCTTTCAACAACATTATTGTGTGCTTGGCTAACAGCGAAGGACAAGTTATTTCATGGTCAAGCGCCGGTAAAATGGGCTTCAGGGGTTCTAAGAAGAACACTCCCTACGCAGCTCAGATGGCGGCGCAGGATTGCGCTAAAGTCGCATACGACCTTGGTTTGCGTAAGGTGAAGGCCTATGTCAAAGGGCCGGGCAACGGACGTGAGTCGGCTATTCGTACGGTTCATGGTGCAGGTATAGAAGTGACGGAGATTATCGACGTTACTCCGCTTCCTCACAATGGATGCCGTCCTCCTAAGAGAAGAAGAGTATAACCATTAAAGAGAAACTCGGATTATTATTTATTTCAGAATCTTAATATGTGAATTTGATTGCATTTAGCCACCTCTCTGCAATCGCGGCTGCACTAAGGAAGATTCGTATTCAACTTTAATTTTAAAAAAGTATTAGAAATGGCGAGATATACCGGACCTAAAACGAAAATTGCTAGAAAATTCGGCGAGCCGATTTTTGGTGAAGACAAAGTGCTTGCTAAGAAAAATTATGCCCCGGGTCAGCATGGTGCCAATAGAAGAAAGAAAATATCTGAATACGGCAATCAGTTGCGTGAAAAGCAAAAAGCGAAATATACATACGGGGTATTGGAACGTCAGTTCCGCAACTTGTTCGACAAAGCCGAGCGTACTAAGGGTATTACAGGTGAAATCCTGCTCCAGTTGCTTGAGGCTCGTCTCGACAATGTCGTTTTCCGCTTGGGCATTGCACCGACACGTGCGGCAGCACGCCAGTTGGTCAATCACCGTCATATAACGGTAAACGGAAAAGTGCTCAACATTCCGTCTTATTCCGTAAAACCGGGTGACGTAGTGGCTGTGCGCGAAAAATCCAAATCACTCGAAGTTATTGCAGATGCCTTGGCTGGGTTCAACCATAGCAAATATCCTTGGCTTGAATGGGATGAAAGCATAAAAGGCGGAAAATTGCTCCATCTCCCGCAGAGGGAAGATATCCCTGAAAACATTAAAGAGCAGTCAATCGTCGAGTTGTATTCTAAATAATAAATTGTAAATATCCATGGCTATTTTAGCATTTCAGAAACCCGATAAAGTATTAATGCTCGAGGCCGACAACCGTTTCGGAAAGTTCGAGTTCCGTCCATTGGAACCGGGCTACGGTGTCACGGTTGGCAATGCGCTTAGAAGAATCCTTCTTTCTTCGCTCGAGGGTTATGCTATCTCATCGATACGTATCGATGGGGTAAAGCATGAGTTCGCAACAATTCCCGGGGTTATCGAAGATGTGACAAACATCATCCTTAACTTGAAGAAGGTACGGTTCAAGCATGCGGTAGAGGCGGATGAACCTGTTTCTGCCAAGATTAATGTGTCGGGAAAAGAAGTTTTGACAGCCGGTGATTTAGGCAAGGAACTTTCTGGTTTTGAAGTACTAAATCCGGATTTGGTTATTTGCCATTTAGATCCAACTGTAGCTTCCTTCACGATGGATTACACTATCAACAAAGGGCGCGGATATGTGCCTGCCGAAGAGAATGTCAATCCTAACGACCCTGTTGATGTTATAGCAATCGATTCTATTTATACTCCGATTGTAAATGCCAAGTATGCGGTGGAAAATTATCGTGTGGAGCAGAAGACTGACTACGAGAAACTTGTACTTGAAATTACAACTGATGGCTCCATCCATCCGAAAGAGGCTTTGAAAGAGGCGGCTAAGATATTGATTTATCACTTTATGCTGTTCTCTGACGAGAAGATTACGATTGAGACTACCGAGACCGACGGAAATGAAGAATTCGACGAGGAAGTGCTGCATATGCGCCAGCTTCTGAAATCGAAGCTTGTCGATATGGATCTGTCTGTGCGCGCGCTTAATTGCTTGAAGAGCGCAGAAGTCGAGACTTTAGGCGAGCTTGTGCAATTCAATAAGACCGACTTGTTGAAATTCCGCAATTTCGGTAAAAAATCGCTCACCGAGCTTGACGATTTGCTTGCGAGCCTGAACCTTTCGTTCGGGATGGATATCTCTAAGTATAAATTAGATAAAGAATAACAAAGATGAGACATAATAAGAAAATTAATCATTTAGGCCGTAAAAAAGCTCATCTCGATGCGATGTTGGCGAATATGACTATATCGCTTATCATGCACAAGAGAATCTTTACGACTTTGGCTAAGGCAAAAGCGTTGCGTGTATATGCTGAGCCTATAATCAACCGTGCTAAGGATGACACTACAGCGTCGCGCCGTGTCGTGTTCCGCTACTTGCAGAACAAGGAAGCTGTGAAAGAGTTGTATAATGAAATCGCGGCGAAAATCGCCGACCGTCCGGGTGGGTATACTCGTATCCTGAAGACAGGCAACCGTCTTGGCGACAATGCTAAGATGTGTTTCATAGAGCTTGTCGATTATAATGAGAATATGCTTAAGACGGCTGCTAAGAAGAAAACAACTCGTACACGCCGTTCTCGTGGCAAATCGGCTGCTGCGGAAACTGCGGCTCCTGTTGCCGAGGCTCCGAAAGCTGAACCGGCAGAAGAAGCTCCGAAGGCAGAAGAAAAAGCTGCAGAATAAAAGCGGTAAAAAGGTTATCGTATATGCAAGGCGGATGGATTTAATGCCATCCGCCTTTTGCTGTTATTTCCCGGGAGTATTGTACCTTTGCATTATGTTGCATAGATTTGTCCGTGACATATCAGAATTCCGTTTGCCGGATAAATTTACTTATCCGTTTTGTTACAAGCCTCATCCGCTTGTCGAGGAAGCGGCCGTGCAGGTGCGGCAGTATATCGAGAATCGTGTGGATTGGAAAGATGAAATAGGGCAGGGGAAAATGTTCGGGGTAATGGTTGTCGGGGAAAGGGATGGCGGGATAGGTTTCATTGCCGCCTATTCCGGTAATATCTTGGGACGCAACGACCATCCCTACTTTGTGCCGCCTGTGTATGATTTGCTTGGCCCTTGCAGCTTTTTCCGTAAGGGGGAGGCTGAAATCTCTGCTATTAACGGAAAAATTGCGTCGATTGAGACTTCCGGGGATTATTTGAGTCTTAGGCGGTCGCTGGTGTCGGCTAAGGAAGAGGCCGGCAATGCTGTCGCTGAATACAAGAGGCATATGGCTTTATCGAAATGCAGGCGGGACAAGATGCGCGCCAATGGCATATTGACCGACGCGATGATAAGGGAAAGCCAATTTGAGAAGGCGGAATTAAAACGGATAAAAAAACGGTGGAGGGAGAAATACGAGGAGATAGAAAGACGCCTGAATGAGTTGTTGTCTCAAATTAATGGATTGAAAGAGGAGCGTAAGAAGCGTTCGGCTGCATTGCAACGGGAAATGTTCGATTCTTTCGTTGTAAGGAATGGCCGTGGCGAGGAAATTAGCTTGACAGAATTGTTTGAGGCCGCCCGCAATGAATTGCCTCCTGCGGGGGCGGGAGAATGCGCCGCTCCTAAATTGCTGCAATATGCCTATATTAACGGCTTGAAGCCATTGGCTATGGGGGAATTCTGGTGGGGTAAGTCGCCATCTTCTGTCGTGCGTAGGCATTTGCAATTTTATCCTGCCTGCAAGACTAAGTGTGAGCCTATTCTGAAGTTTATGTTGCAGGGACTGGATGTGGAGGACAGCCCTTTGGCGGGGAATCCGGAGCCTATATTGGACACTGTTTATGAGGACAGTTGGCTTTGGGTGGTCGACAAGCCGGCAGGAATGCTTTCTGCTCCGGGGAAAGATGGTTGCCGTTCGGTATATGATGTCGCTCGTGAGCGTTTCCCGGAAGCTACGGGGCCGCTTATCGTGCATCGTCTTGATATGCATACTTCGGGATTGCTTGTCGTTGCGAAGACTAAGGAAGCGCATGAAAATTTACAGCGTCAGTTCCTGCGCCGTGAGGTGCAAAAAGAATATATAGCGGTTGTGAAAGGTGGAGTGTTTGCTGATAAAGGCCGCATCTCGTTGCCGTTGCGTCTTGATTATGAGAACCGTCCTGTGCAGGTGGTGGATTATGAATCAGGCAAGGCCGCTGTCACGGATTATGAGGTGTTGTGCCGTTATCCTGACGACTCGGTGCGAATGAAATTTATGCCTTTGACCGGACGTACACATCAATTGCGTGTGCATTCGTCGCATCCTGAAGGCCTTGATTCTCCGATAAAGGGGGATATGCTTTATGGTATGTGTGCCGACAGGCTTTATCTGCACGCAAGCCGCATCGTATTCCGGCATCCGGTTACAGGTACTGTAATCGATTTGTACTCTCGTCCTCCTTTTTGATTACTTTTTTTCACCAATATAGATTGTACATGTCCCGAATGTCAGCTGGTAGCAACGGCAGTTGATGAAGCCGGCACGGCTCATAATGGCCAGCATGTCATTGCCTTGTGCTACGGCAGCTATGCTTTCCGGCAGATAGGAGTATGCGCGTACGTCTTTTGAAATCAGTTTTCCTGCCGATGGAATCAGATGATTGGTATATAAATCGTAAATCTTGCGGATGAACGGATTCTGCGGAGTTGAAAGCTCTATGACACAAATTACGCCTCCAGAGCCGAGTACACGGTACATCTCGGCATATCCTTTGTCAAGATGCTCGAAATTGCGGACGCCGTATGCCACAGTTACCGCGTCGAATGCCCCTTCCGCATACTTTAAGTTGAGACAATCTCCTTTTTCGAAAGCTATTTTTCCGTCACAACCGGCTCTCTTTGCCTTGTCTCTTGCGATGGAAAGCATACCTTCGGACAAGTCGATGCCGCATATCTTTTCCGGTGAAAGTTTTTTGTAGAGCAATAGTGCGAGGTCGCCGGTGCCGGTTGCCACGTCGAGGATGGTCCGTATCGGGTAGCGGCGCAATTTTCTCACTGCTATTCTGCGCCATATCCTGTCAATGCCGAAAGTCATGGCCTTGTTCATAAAGTCGTATGCCGGAGCAATCGAGTCGAACATTTCGCGGACTTGCTCTGTCTTGCTTTCTTCTGTTCCGTATGGGGTGATTTTTTCTGCTTTATAGTCCATATCTATGGGAAAGGAAAGTGTGTCGAGATGCAACCGCCGTATGGAAATACGATTGTTGTATGTCGACACACTTATGATTGTTGTTAAATAAAAATTACCGTTTCAATGATTCAAGACAGGCGTTGACGTTGCGCTCGATGCGGGAGGCAATGTCGCCGTCTTCTTTTTTCTCGAATTTGTGTCCTGTTATATGTTCGTATAGCTCGATATACCGGTTGGATACAGACTCGCAGTATTCGTCGGTCATTTCCGGTACGACTTGTCCCGGTTTGCCCATGAAATTATGCTCGATGAGCCATTGGCGTACGAATTCCTTTGACAGTTGGCGTTGCGGTTCGCCTTTCTCGAAGCGTTCCTCGTAGCCGTCTGCATAGAAGTAGCGCGAAGAGTCGGGTGTGTGGATTTCATCTATGAGATAGACTTTGCCGTCACGTTTCCCGAACTCATATTTTGTGTCGACAAGAATCAGTCCCTTTTCGGCGGCCATTTTTGTGCCTCTCTCGAATAGTGCGCGTGTATAGCGTTCCATTGTTTCATAGTCTTCTTTCGAGACAATTCCTTGGGCTATGATTTCTTCTTTCGATATGTTTTCGTCATGTCCGGCTTCGGCTTTTGTCGTCGGTGTGATTATCGGTTCAGGGAATTTTTGGTTTTCTTTCATCCCTTCCGGCAGACGTACTCCGCATAGTTCACGGCATCCGGCTGCATATTCACGCCATGCGCTGCCTGTCAGGTATCCGCGGATAATCATCTCTACGCGGAATCCTTCGCATTTCAGTCCTACTGTCACCATCGGGTCCGGGGTGGCAAGTTTCCAGTTCGGTACGATGTCGGCTGTCGCGTCGAGGAATGTAGCGGCAATTTGGTTCAATACTTGTCCTTTGAAAGGAATGCCTTTGGGAAGGATTACGTCGAATGCCGATATTCTGTCGGTAGCAACCATGACCATAAGGTCGTCGTTGATGTCATACACGTCGCGTACTTTTCCGTGGTATACGCTTTTTTGTCCCGGAAAATGAAAATCTGTCTTAACTAAAGTCGCCATAGTCGTATTATGTTTTTGGTTATTCTTTTTCTTGTGTCCTTAGTTTCCGGATTGCCTCGTCATGCTTTTCGTATGCTTCGACTATCCGTTGTACAAGTTGGTGGCGGACGATGTCCTTTTTGTCGAACTGCACTTTCGCGATACCCGGTACCCTATGCAGCACGTTCAAAGCCTGTACCAATCCTGAAGTCTGGGAGTGTGGCAAGTCTATTTGTGTGATGTCGCCTGTCACGACCATCTTGGCGTTCATACCGAGCCGTGTCAGGAACATTTTTATCTGATGGGTTGTGGTGTTTTGTGCCTCGTCGAGGATTATTACCGCGTCGCTCAGCGTTCGTCCGCGCATAAAAGCCAACGGTGCTATCTGTATCACGTTGGTTTCCATATATTCTTTCAGCTTGTTTGTCGGAATCATGTCTTCCAACGCGTCGTAGAGCGGCTGCAGGTATGGGTCGATTTTGTCTTTCATATCGCCCGGGAGGAATCCTAATTTCTCGCCGGCTTCTACGGCGGGGCGTGAAAGTATCACCTTGCGTATTTCTCGGTTTTTCAAAGCCTTTACTGCAAGGGCAATGGCTACGTATGTCTTTCCTGTCCCTGCAGGACCAAGAGCGAATGTGAGATCGTTCTCATTGAAAGCTTTTACTAATTTTTGCTGGTTGGCTGAGCGGGCTTGTATGGGTTTGCCGTTTACTCCGTAGATGATGGCATCATCGATTTTCAATTCTTTTGGTGGATTGCCTTTTACGATGTCGAGTATCACGTCTTCGTTTAGCCGGTTGTATTTCACGCAGTAGCTTTCCAGCTCCTTTATTTTTTTCTCGAAGTCGGAGGTCTCGTCTTCGTCGCCGAGGGCTTTGATTAGTGTGCCGCGCGCAGCTATGCGCAATTTAGGGAATAAGTTGCGTATGAGCTGCATGTTAGTATTGTTGACACCGTAAAATATTACAGGATCGACATTGTCGATTATAACCAATCGTTCAACCATATAAGAATTTATAGTGTTGCAAAATTACAAAATATACGTGAACCTATGATGGAAAATCGTATCTTTGTAAAATAAAATATGTCTTTAAGCTATGGATTTGACGGTGTTAAAAGATTTATATAAGAAAGTTGCGGGTTGTGAGCCCGAATCAATAACCGAGATGCCTTCTTCCGGTTCAAACCGCAGGTATTTCCGCCTTTCAGGTACGCGGACACTGATAGGCGTTGTCGGCACTTGCAGGGAGGAGAATGAGGCATTTATATATATGGACAGGCATTTCCGCAACAAGGGGATTCCAGTCCCGGAGGTATATGCTTTTTCTGATGACAGGATGTCGTATGTGCAGGAGGATTTAGGCGATGAATTGCTGTTTAATGCCATAGAGAAAGGCAGGAAGACAAGCGTGTTCAGCGATGAGGAGAAACAATTGCTCGCAAAAACGATACGTCTTTTGCCCGACATACAGTTTGCCGGTGCCGATGGTATGGATTTCGGCTATTGTTATCCGGCGGCTGAGTTCGACAGCCGCTCCATAATGTGGGATTTGAACTATTTCAAATATTGTTTTTTGAAAGCGACCGGGTTGGAATTCCTTGAAGACAAGTTGGAAGACGATTTCCAGAAGATGACCGATGTGCTTTTGCGTAGTTCTTCGGCAACATTTATGTATCGTGATTTCCAGTCGCGTAATGTTATGATAAGGGATGGCCAGCCTTGGTTCATTGATTTCCAAGGGGGAAGAAAAGGCCCATTCTATTATGATGTGGCTTCTTTCCTGTGGCAGGCAAAGGCTAATCTTCCGGACAGTTTGCGCAGGGAGCTGGTGAAAGAGTATATCTCGGCTTTACGCAAGTACCAGCCGGTAGATGAGGCTTATTTTTATGCTCAGCTGCGTCATTTTGTTCTGTTCCGTACGTTGCAGGTGCTTGGCGCTTATGGTTTCCGCGGATATTTTGAGAAGAAGCCGCATTTCATACAAAGTGTGCCTTTCGCAATTGAGAATCTCCGGAATTTGTTGAAAGAGCCTTATCCTGAATATCCGTATCTTAGCAAGGTGCTGACAGAATTGGTAAATATGAAGCAGTTTTCAGACGATTTGCAGAAGCGGATGTTGACAGTGAAGGTGATGAGTTTTGCATATAAAAAAGGAATTCCTAATGATGCCACTGGCAATGGCGGCGGGTTCGTGTTTGATTGCCGTGCCGTCAACAATCCGGGTAAGTACGACCGTTATAAACCATTTACAGGCTTGGATGAGCCTGTCGTTAAGTTCTTGGAGGATGATGGTGAAATCATAGAATTCCTCAACCATGCTTATGCTTTGGTCGATGCGTCGGTTAAGCGTTATGTGGAGCGCGGGTTTACTAACCTGATGGTTTGTTTCGGATGTACCGGTGGGCAGCATCGTTCTGTATATTGTGCGCAGCATCTGGCTGAACATATAAACAAGTTGTTTAATGTGAAGGTCGAACTTGTGCATCGAGAGCAGAACATAGAGCAGACGTTTAATGTAAGGTCTTAGCTTATGAAGGCGATGGTTTTTGCGGCGGGACTCGGTACCCGTTTGCGTCCGCTAACCGACAGTATGCCTAAAGCGCTGGTGTCTGTCGGAGGTGTGCCGATGTTGCAACGTGTGATTCTGAATCTGAAGGCTTGCGGATTCACGGAAATAGTTGTTAACATCCATCATTTCGGGCAGCAGATTGTTGATTTCTTGAATGAAAACGGCAATTTCGGTGTCGATGTCCATATCAGTGACGAGCGCGGTGAATTGCTTGACACCGGAGGCGGCATATTGAAAGCGCGTGGTTTTCTTGACGGCAGCGAGCCTTTCCTTGTGCATAATGCGGATGTGCTTACAGATATTGATTTGTCGGAGTTCTATCAATATCATTTGCACCATAACGCTGACGCCACCTTGTTGGTGGCGGGGCGTGCCACTTCACGCTATTTGCTCCTTGACGGCAGTAACCGGCTTCATGGTTGGATAAATATAAAGACAGGCGAAGTGAAGCCGGAAGGTTTTGCTTACAAAAAAGGTATGTGGCAGGAAATGGCATTTGGTGGAATCCACGTTATATCGCCATCTGTGTTTCCATTTTTGAGGAGTTATACGCAAGAACATAAGTTTTCGATTGTTCCTTTTTATCTGGATAATTGTCAGCGGTTGAATATTATGGGTTATGCGCCTCGGCAGGAATATGCTTGGTTTGACATTGGCAAACCTGACACTCTTGTTTCGGCTGAAAAATGGCTGAGCAGTCAGTCGTGATGCTTTTGCATTAGTGCATATACATCGGCTTCGCTTTTGTTGAATGGCCCTGAATGCTCTAATTTTAATGTGGACATTGCCGCTGCGAATAGTCCAGACTCGTAGATTCCTTCTCCAGAAGCCCTTTTATAGAGGTATCCTGTGGAATAAGTGTCACCGCATCCGGTGGCGTCGATTACTTTCTTGGGCGGGAATGCTTCTATCTTGTAGAATTTGTCGTTGTCAAAAATCACTGAGCCGTAGCTGCCGAGCGTGATGCACACTTCTTTGACGCCCCATTTTGCAAGTTGGATTGCTGCTTTTTCGCAATCGGTGTATCCGGTGAGTGCTTCAATTTCGAATTCGTTGACTTTCAGTATGTCTACGTATCTTAAAAAATCTTGTTTGTTTTTCCAGTCAATAGCGTATACTTTGTCGCCTCTTACTTCGCGGAGATAGCCTTGGGCATCGACCGACAATATTCCTTCTGACGATAGCATTTCAAACACTTCAATCGGGAAATCGTCGGCAAGCAGGCTGCCCAAATGGAAAATGTCTGCATCTACGCCGTCAAGCGACTTTGCGGTGAATGGGTCGGCTTTTGCCAATACCCTTTGTTTGCGGTTGTTTTGGTTCTCTCCGTAGGTGTTTTCAAAAAAAACGGTATGGCGGCTTGGCAAGACTGTGACTTTCGCGCCTCTTGCGCGTATTTCATCTACGGCATTCATTTCAGTCTCGGCAAGCGATGTCACTAATTCGAAATTGGCCTTGGAGTTGAGGCTGCATATTCCATGTGCAAAGTAGAATGCAGTTCCCCCTGGCATATATACTTCCTTCTCAGGTGTTATTATCTTATCTAATGTGATATGTCCGATGCAACAAATTTTCTTCATATGTGTTTTTTTGAGGTTGCAAAGATAGTGATAATATATTATATGTGTAGTCTGTGGCATCTGTCGCGCCCGGATTTTTGTTTGGAGGGGGTGTATTCCTCCGTGCGTTTGCAGAAAATAACAGGCTGCATTTCTTCTTAACACGATTTAACACAATCTAACAATGTGGTTGACAGTGTTTTGCGGGGAAAGTATGTTCTACAGCATAAAAAAGTGGCAAAAAGATTTGGAGGGAGGGGTGTGAAGGCAGTAATTTTGCACCCGCAACCCGGAAAAGAGGGGTTTGCGGAAAGAGAGAGCACATTGAGATAATGCGACAGGAAAAGCGTTAGAAGAGACGGGAATTGAGAGA
>ERZ827423.249-NODE-249-length-73189-cov-6.426847_pt1 | contig 73189 bp, 60 predicted proteins | sample MGYA00519775_ERZ827423 | MGnify/ENA primary metagenome ERZ827423 (study PRJEB31778, sample SAMEA3449296) | human gut metagenome | biome: human gut; feature: human-associated habitat; material: faeces | place: United Kingdom | collected 2010/2012 ... | reverse complement strand
TTACGTCCATAGTGGGATGATGAAGTTTCTGCCACCTTTTCTTGAATATGTCTTCTGTGGTTATGGCTGTATTATTTGAAGATTGGTCATTGTTGCTGTTCCGTTTATTCATTACCTTGCCTCCTTAACTTCATTTTTCACCTATTCACTTCCTCACCTTTTAACCTTTTATATATGCAGCCACACAGTCCTAAGATACCTTCTCCAAACGGCAAGATGGGTCGTGGTGTTGATTTCCTTACAGATGTCGGTGCAGGTTTTTATTAGTTCATCTTTCGCTTCGTTGATATTTTCTTCTGATTTTACAGTTATTGCCATTACATTGAGAGAGTCTTCGCCAACCTTGAATTCCTTTACCGCTTTTACATTTGATTTTTCATCGGTAAGGATACTATATAAGGAGGGTGAATAATTGTGGAACGATTCTATCAGCTTTTCCTTGCTTGCTTCTCTTTCAGGATTTTCAGGGTTGTTTGTCGCTTGTACTTTCATCCCTTTCACCAATTTCTCGTTAGCCTTACCAGCTGTCATAAAGTATTCGGCCAAGAAGTAATCCCAGTTTGCAAAGAGGGTAAAACTTTCTTTGTCCTTGTCTTGTATTATTCCAACGTGGGCATAATAAGTGGTGGTAATCGTCCCTTCCTCTTCCTTGCTTGGATAATACACTTGCTCCGTTATATCTACTTTCCTTATTATCTCGGTGAAGTTGGTATGTTGTATCTTGGTTTCGTGTTGGTCGTCTTCAAATTCAACACCGGGAGTAGGAGTAAGGAATGGCCTGATTACGAGTTTATTCCAGTTGGCTTTCACATAACCTGGATTGTCTTTCTCGTAACGGATTAAGTTCAGGATTAACTCAGCATTCTTCGTATCAAGTTTAGCAAACCTTTGGCTTAACTCTTTGTGTCCTTTATTATACAAGCTTTTGCAAAAATCTACCAACGAGGGCTTTATTGTGAGTTCTTCGATAAATTCATACAGCATCGGAAGTGTCTTGTCCCCATAACCGCAACCTTGAATTATACCTATCAACAAATCAACAGCCCTTTCCTTGATTGTCCCTATTGTCTGCTTGTCACCTTCCGCATTGTGAACCCTTACTACGTGAAAGTTCCAGATATTTGGTATTGATACAGCCATGTCCAATCCCTTCAAATGGTATACCAGCCTTTTGTCTCTCCTGAACTTCGTTATATAACCTTCAGTTCCAGCAAGTGGCCCGTCAATCACCTTTACAATGTCGTTAGGCTCGTTTGTTTTGGGGTTGAAAGCGTAGTCCGTGTAAGGCCGTTCAAGGGGGATTGCAGTTTCGGGGTAGTTCTCGTTATAGTCCTTGAACTTCCTCATCTGCGTCTCGGGTATCGTGGAAAGCGTAGCCCTGCTTTCGGATGGACGTTTACGGTTGACCCTGATAACCGCATTCGGATAGTAGTCACGTATGAAACCAGCCAGTGCATCATGGGTGGCAAGCACGAACACATAACCATCGAAAAGGGGCAGCTTGCATTTCCTTTCCGCAATTCGTACATCAACCGTAGTATGCGTAGGACAATAAGCCTCCAGTATATTACCTATCTTGTCCTTGTTCTGTCTGACAAGATTACAAAACTCTTTCTCACGCCCGGGTCTTGTCCTGACAACGAACCAATGGAAATCCACACGGTTGAGTTTGTCTTTAGGCATACGCTAATCCAATGGTCTTAAGAGATTTGGCAAATTAAGGTGTTGGGTAATAAGTAAGCGTTCTTTGCCGCCTGAACATTCTTCTTGCTACCCTCATGACAATCGCATGAAAGTTCTGAAATACCTTTTCAAGATAAGAATATGCGTCTTGCAACTGATTTTCATTGCATTCGCTTGCATTATCTTTCAGGCGTAACGGCAGTATCCCGGACGAAACTCAGCAGCGATTACCTACCGTTGTTATGTGGTGTGACGAACAAAGCGTTGCAGGCTTCATTTTTTTCATTTCCATACCACAAAATTCCTTGTTGGTTCCTTAATTTAGTTCTTGTTTCTATGGAGGAGTTTATCACCGCTTTATAAGTATGAAGCGGTGATATTTTGTAAAATGCTTAATATCAATACCTTAGTTTATGAGTTGTTCGTTTTTAGTCAAACAATGCATGTTTTAGTCAAACATCAAGGATAAAATTTCATCAAAAAAGTCGGCCAGAAGTACTTTAAATCGGCTGTTTTTACTATCTTTGCAGCGGATTGGAGGTTTTATACTTATAAAACAGCCACGTTAATCAAACATCGAGCGTATGAAGTTGAAGAGTGTAGAACAATCCGGTTGCTTGATGTATTCCGAAACGATGTAGTCAACAGAATACTTGTGTATAATCCGGAAATACAGTGTACCATTCCTTGCCCTCTACGGTTGATGGGCGAAACTTTATCCTTACCGATGCCATATACCTTCGTTCTAGTCGTTAATTATCCGTTATTTTACTAGTCGTTTTAAAGTGTTCTGCAAAAGGCCGTCAATTAGTTTGTAAAAGGCCATCAATCACCACTTAAAAGACGGCTAATCGAAATGCAAAAGACCGTGAATTGAAACCACTCCCCATCACACTTGTCTGGAGAATGACAGGGAGAGGCCAACATTGCAGTCTTCATCCACGTTCAATCATCCCAATCACAACCGTTCTTGATTACGTCGAACAACAAATCCTTGTAAATTTATGATTGCCGTGAAATCGTCGTATGTCTTGAACTATATGGCATATTCCGGCCTTGGAGCAACTTGTTTGACCTGTGGGTCTTGAATGTTTATCATTTCGTCATTTCTCTGATTATCAATAAATTACATTAAACAAACAGTTCCCGTAAGGACAAGGCAATGGCTTAGCAAGAAAAAGTCGCCCTCAATCCTGCCTTACAAATCAATGTAAGTATGCCATGCCTTGTTTTTCAGCTACGGTCCTGTACTATTCCACAGCAGCCTTGCTTTTCTTGCGTGTTTTCCGTGTCCGTGAAGATGTTGCAACCTCCGCTGCAACCATTGCGTCGTATTCGTCGCTTGCCTTTTGTGCTAAACCGGTGAAATCCTGCTCCTTACCATCTGTTTCCACAGCCTGTAAGAACAGCATCCATTCCTTCTTCAGGCATTCGGTCTTTTTGTCCACCGTATCCTCATCCATGGCGGCCTTCATCTTCACTTCTGGAATTGACGTTATGAACAGCAAGAGCAGATGCATAGTGCTGGCCTTACTCTCGTCTACAACGGAATTGTAGGCAGAAATCATCATGTCAATGATGGCACTGTTATGCTTCATCTTCGGTTCGTGCCTGCAACCCACCTGTATGGCCCTGCGGATTTTGTCGCCACGCTCTATTTCCGCCTGTGTACCCCTCAACTCGTCGGTCAGGCTTCCCTCCAGCACTGCCTTCTCAAGTTTTGCTTTCTTGTAGCCGTCAGTAAGCTTGTATATTTTCCATGCCCCACGGGTTGACATACCATCCTCTGCAACACACTTGTTCACCCTGCTTATTACTGTATCATCACCGTCACTCATGGATTCGACGAAGCGCTTGGTGTCGTTGCAGGTCCATCTCTTTACAATCAGGTTGCGTTCAGCCAGTACGGATCTTACGTCTGTCCCTTCAGGTATGGCAATTTGCTTGACCCCAGCCTTCACGGGAACAGCCTTCGTGCTTGCGTCGGAATAGTACAGTTCCAGGGCCTCGTTCCTGTGCTGACCATCAATGATTGCATAGCAGTATTCAATGCCTTCGGTCTGCAATGTCAGCTTGTTTCCATCCCTGTCGTGCAATGCGATCCCATCCTCCAGCAAGTCGATAGCCTGAAGCACGGATATGTCGTCGAACATCGTGTGCACACGCCTAAAGGACTCTTTCAGGTTCTTAACGTGGGACTTCGATATTTTGCGGTTGTCATCAATATACACCAATTTTAGCCCAGCTTGGTAAAGCTCCATGTAGTCCACAGACACCCCGTTGCTCAATGCGACCATCAACTTTTGCCTTAGCTCCTCGCTTTGAACAATATTGATGCCTCCAAGGGGCTTTGTTTCTGATACATCCTGACGCAGCATACCTGTCTGTGCGCCACAGTTACCAACAGGCGTGACGCTACCCTGTGCCATAAGGCTGTTTTCAAGACTCTCTGCCGCTGCGTAAGCGGTCTTTCTTTCTACTTCTGTCTTCATTTTTTATTTTCATTATTGTTGAAAATTAGATTCTCAACGTCCGACTTTTTATAAAAGGACTTTCGTCCACACTTGATATTACGGAGATAGCCTGATTTGTTCCACCTCCACAACGTGCTCTTTGAAGCTCCTAACATTTTAGCTACTTCATCCGGGGTAAGATAGGTTTCCTGAACCCTCTCAGCCCTTCCCATCGCCCGACCTTCTTCTATTAATGACAGGCCGAACTCTTTCAAGTCACTTATTCCGACCGTAATACTTATATTATTACTGCCATCGGAAATCAAATCATTTATTTTCATTATTTACTTTTTAAAAATAAACTTCGGCCCTCACCTCTGTTTAAGGATTATCCTTGGTGATACCATTTCCCATGTAGCCGAGGATGAAACAGAGACACCGCTGGTCGCAAGGGACGATGCAAAGGTAAGACGGACTTGATGTAAAAATATATGTAAACGCTTGATTTCTGGCGAATGGTTATATAACGTTATGTAACCGTTATAAATCTTAGTTTATTGGAGTTTTGTACAATAGACAAACAAAAAAGCCGCACTCCTTTTCGGAATACGGCTGTAATAAAATCGTGGTGTATTAATGGGGCTATTGAGGCATTACATCTTGTCAATGACGTTTTTAAGTATATCGTCGTCAATGTTGCGGTATCTTGCAAAAGCCTTGCTGCCTTCAACGTGACCGGACATCTTGCCTACAATGTTCGGGTCTGACACATATTTATATGCATTAGCGACAAAGGTCCTGCGTGCAATATGGCTGCTTGCTATCTTGTTAATCGGACAAAGCTCCATCTCTCCGGTCTTTGGATTACGTACTTCCACTTTACGGATTATCCCTGCAATGGTAAATATCTCCTTTATGGCTTCGTTGTACTTAACTTGTGAAATGAAAGGGAACAAACGTCCCTGTTTATCAACACCTTTGTATTTCTTAATCAACTCCGCGGCCAATGTACGTAGTGGAACCCTTGCTTGTGTGGCGTCCCCTTCATCTTTCGTTTTATGCGGCGTATATACCAGCACTCCGTCGGTTATGTTACCCATAGTCAGTTTCATGAGGTCGCTGACCCTGCAACCTACGAAGCAATGGAACACGAATATGTCTCGCTGTATTTTCAAATGCTCGGTCGGCATGTCTGTTTCCGCAATCTTGTCGCGCTCATCCGATGATAAATAATAAGGCGTACCGTATCTCTCTACACCTATCTTAACACCGTCGAAGGGTCTATTCTTGGTCTTGCCCTCATCGTAACACCATGAGAAGAAACTCCTTAGTTTTTTCATCAGGGTTATTATAGTATTGTTGCCACGTACCTCTATATCCAAACGTCCCCTTCTTATACCGTTGGGCTGTTCCTTTATCATCTTGGCATACTGTTTCGGGTATCTTTCCGAGAGAACCTTCTCATTTTTCAGGTAGTCACGGAAATCCTCAATGTCATCCTTTGTCACGTCGTTTACGTTGAAAGTAAAATCCTTACGCTTACCCATGGTCTGCTGGAACTTAGTGAACCTCCATATGTCACGTTTCAACACCTGCATGCCTCTTTCCCTGTCATCGCTGAACTCCTTTTCCTTGAGGAACTCGTCAAACAGTTCAAAGAAAGTCTTGTTCCGTTCTATCTCTTCGGGTGTCATGTAATTCTCTGGATGAAAGAACTTGTCGACAACCATTTTCAGCCAATCATCCTTCAAGTCGGTCTTTTCAGCCGACTCATAACACTTGAATATGAAATTCTTAAGGTCATTTATGGTCTTTTGCTTCGCTTTTATATCCTCACGTTCACTGTTGCTGATGATGCGTTGTTCGTTAATAACAATATCCCCGTTCTGTCGCAACACATAACCGTTCTTTAATGCGTTGCCTTTTGTTGTTGAGCTTATTGTTTTCTTGGGCATCTTGATACCTGATTCGACAGTCTTGCCCCAATCAATCTCGTACTCAAAATATTTAGGGTCTATGTATACGCCGCTCTTAGCACGAAGATTGAATTTCTTGCCGTTGTAGAACCTTAGCAGTATTTCACTCTTTCCGTTGGTGAGTTTCTTGCTTGACAGTCTTAATTCTATTTGTGCCATAACGTAAAGATTTTTGACAACACAAAGGTACGAAAAACCATACTTAGAGGCAAATATTTTTGGCGTCTTTTTGGCGTCCTTTATGAAAATGAATGAAAATTGGCGTCTTTTTGGCGTGCAACACTATTTAACAAAACAGGCATAACACATTGATTATCAGACTTGTTTATTTTATTCGATTGCATTCGATTTTATTAAAATGCGCCCTTAATATTCCCAACGGGGTCACAACCGGCCGCCAATGCAGTATTACATTGCATTGGCGGCCGATTGTTTAATGCAGTAAGTACGGCAGACTACATGCTCTCAACTGTCACCGGCATGACGAAAGACGGTTCTTCCGCAGTTTTGTTGGATGGCCTTTCAGCAACATAAAATTGAGCACATCGAGTTTTTCTTTTAAAAGATTAAAAATCAATAGTTTTGTTATATAATTTGAAGTATGGATAAGCCGGATAGTTTTATAGCCCTAAATTTCAATTTAATCAATATACAGGTACTGATTATCAGGGACTTATGAGCATACAAGATAATACAAATACTTGAATATCAGCATCTTATCTTTATCCAACAGAACTGCGGATGAACCCGAAAGACGGTCTTTTACAAGACAAAAGGGCACCTTTTAGGCTCCAAAAGGCGGCATATCGGAAGGCAAAAGGCGGCATATTGGAAAAGCACTGACCACCAGGCACTTACATGTTCAGCGCAAATCACTGTGGCAAAGCAGCTTTCGGGGCGAGCATCAACGACGGCCGCGGCGGCTGCCAGAGCCATGGCGGACATGGCAAAAACCGGTAATGGCATGACCGGAAAACCGTGTAGAACCGACCTGCATGCAAATATGACTGCCGCGCCTTCAAGCCACGAGGATGCAGCTAACCACGCCGTAACAAAATTCTCACATCCACGAGAGTGAAAAAATTGTCCTTTCGCTTCGCTTAACCGAAATTTTGCACTATCTTTGCAGGCGCAAAACAGAAATTAAAAACTTATATGGACGATTATCACGCGGAAAAGATGAACTTGTAAGGTGAGGAGGTATGCTTGTACAGACGGTCCTCCCCACTTGACGTAACATTTTTTGGAGGATTGCAAATGAGAACATACTGGAATACCAACAAGGGCTTAAAGCAGATCGGCCAGTGGGAGCCTAACTGCTGGATACAAGTGACATGTCCAACCGAAGACGACCAGCGAATGCTGGAAGAAGAATTCAAGATTCCCGACTATTTCCTTTCAGACATCAGCGATAACGACGAGCGCGCGCGTTACGAGTATGACGACGGCTGGATGTTAATCATCCTGCGTATCCCGTTCGTCAAGGAGATACGTTCGCGCACGCCGTACACGACAGTTCCGCTCGGCATTATCCATAAGCGTGACGTCACGATAACGGTGTGCTTCCACGAGACTAACATGATGATAGACTTCGTAAGCTACCAGCAGAAACGCGGCGAAGGCTTCACGGACTACGTTGACATGATATTCCGCCTGTTCCTCTCGTCGGCCGTATGGTATCTGAAGCGCCTCAAGCAAATCAACAGTCTTATTGAAAAAGCCAAGCGCAACCTTGACCGTGAGGTGAACAACGAGTCGCTCATAGGCCTGTCGCGCCTGCAGGACTCGCTGACTTACTTCATCACGTCTATACGCGGCAACGAGAACCTTCTTGCCAAACTGAAGTTCAAGCTACAGGTGGACGAGCTCGACGCTGACCTTATCGAAGACGTAAACATCGAGATGAGCCAGGCGCGCGAGACTACCAACATTTACTCGGACATTCTCGAATCGACGATGGATACGTACTCAAGCATTATCAACAACAACATGAACACCGTAATGCGTACGCTAACGTCCGTATCAATCATCCTCATGTTCCCCACCCTAATAGCCAGTATCTTCGGAATGAACCTCATCAACGGAATGGAAAGCAATAAGTTCGGTTTCCTTATCGCAATAGTAGTATCCGCGCTGATTTCTGGTATCTCGTGGTGGATTTTTCGCCATAAACGGCTCATTTAGACAGAAAAGTCCATTTTTTTCAAAATAGTTTAGGCGTTTACAATATTTTTAATTAAGTTTGCACACCTATTAGGATAGTTAACAAACCGCCATGCCGCCAGTGCGTAAACACCGGCAATGCGTGTGCTATAGGCTAATATATAATAAGGTGAAAGCCCGCTGACGGCGCTTAACCGAGCCCCTTACGACAGCACGCAGACCGGCAACAGCAGAGGCCGGACATGGCAAACGTAAAAACGAAAACCGATTCATGAACTAATAAAAAGGTTATATGATGGACTCTCAAGAAATGACTCTCGGTCAAGAGCGTACAGAAGAACAGCTGAACGTCACGCCAGGTGACAACGGCACCGTGGAAAACATCAACACAACCCCGGCGGACATGGCAGAAGACATCGCTACGGCCGCAGAGGCAACAACGGAAGACCAACCTGCCGGAACTGACGCCCCGGAACAAAAGAAAGTGTATAAAAACAAGAAAGAAGTAATAGCAAGGCTTAAGGAAATAGCCCACGAAGACGACAATCCGAAGAAAGACGAAGTGGACTACCTCAAGACAATCTTCTACAAACTACACTTCGCCGAGCGTGAAGCAGACATGAAAGCCTATATTGACGGCGGAGGAGACCCCGCTGAATACAAGGTCGTACCCGATGAAGACGAAGAGGAATTCAAGGCAGAGATGAGCGTCATCAAGGAAAAACGCGCAAAGATATTCCTTGAGCAGGAGAAGGAGAAACAAGAGAACCTGACAAGAAAGCTCGACATCATCGAGAAAATAAAAGCCATGCTCACGTCGCCTGACGAGGCGAACAAATCATATCAGGACTTCAAGAAACTGCAGCAGGAATGGAAAGAAATAAAACTCGTTCCGGCAGAAAAGGCCAACGAGCTGTGGCGTAACTACCAACTTTACGTAGAACAGTATTACGACCTGTTGAAACTAAACAACGAAGCCCGCGAATACGACTTCAAGAAAAACCTTGAAATAAAGACACGCCTATGCGAAGCGGCCGAGAAGCTGGCTGACGAAAGCGACGTTATAAGCGCCTTCCACCAACTGCAGAAACTGCATCAGGAATACCGTGAGACAGGACCTGTTGCCAAAGAGTTGCGCGAGGATATGTGGGCACGCTTCAAGGCAGCCTCTACCGTAATAAACAAGCGCCACCAGCAACACTTCGAGGAGCTGCGCGCCAAGGAGGAAGACAACCTCACAAAGAAGACCGAACTCTGCGAGAAAGTAGAAAACATAGCTAAGGATGAAATAAAGAACGCCGGCGACTGGGACAAGAAGACAAAGGAAATAATCGCCATACAGGCAGAATGGAAAACGATAGGCTTTGCCCCCCAGAAGATGAACGTCAAGATATTCGAGCGCTTCCGCGCCGCATGCGACGACTTCTTCGGCAAGAAGGCCGAGTTCTTCAAGAACATGAAGCAACAGTTCTCGGAGAATATAGAAAAGAAGAAAGCCCTCGTTGAACAGGCGCAGGCACTGCAAGACAGCACCGACTGGAAATCAACAAGCGATAAGCTTATAGCCCTGCAGAAAGAATGGAAAACCATAGGAATGGTACCAAAGAAGCAAGGCGACAAGTTATGGAACGATTTTCTTACAGCATGCAACCACTTCTTCGATGCACGCAACAACGCAAACGCAGGCACACGTAACGAAGAACGCGCCAACCTTGAAAAGAAACGTGACATCATCAAACAGCTCGAGACCTTGGCCGACAACCCTGAAGGCAACGTACAAGAGCAGGCACGTGAGCTTATCGACCAATATAACGCCGTAGGCCACGTACCGTTCAAGGAGAAGGACAACGTCTACAAAGAGTATCACGACATTCTTGACAGACTATATAAGGAGCTAAATGTTACCACGGCACGCCGTCGTCTGGACAAGTTCAGGAATAATCTGAAGAACGTGGCAGAGAAAGGTTCTGATGCACTTGACAACGAACGGGCACGCCTGATGCGCCGATATGAATCACTGAAGCAGGAAATCCAGACCTACGAAAACAACATCGGCTTCCTCAGCGCGTCAAGCAAGAAGGGCAACAGTCTTATCGACGAGATGAACCGCAAGGTACAAAAGCTGAAAGACGACATGAACCTTGTACGAGAAAAAATAAAGGCAATAGACGCCGAAAACAACGAGTAACAATACACTAATACATTAAGGGTTAAGACAACATGGACAAAAAAGCCGAAAGGCGCATGTTTCTTAACTCTTAATTTTTATAAATACAATAATCATTTTACGACTTGAAACAGGTTATTTTACTGGCATTCGCCATATTGAGCGGCACCATCTGCACATATTCGCAGACCATGAAAGAGTGGCGCGACTCGCTTGACGTAATAAACAAGCAGCTTGCCAACAACCCAAGTTCAACTGACCTGCTGCTCTGCAAGGCAGCAGTAAACCTGCAACTGCTCAACTGGGACGACGCAATAGACGCATGCAGGAAAGTGCTTGACAATGACAACAGCAACCTGTCAGCATTATTCTACCGTGCATACGCCAATAACAGCCTGCGCCGTTACGACCTTGCTAAAAACGATTACGAACGGCTTGTAAGCATGGCTCCCGACAATCTTGAAGCCAGATTAGGCCTGGCCTATACTTATGTCAAACTGGAACGCCAAAGAGATGCTCTCGACCAGCTAAACAACTTGGTTGAAATGCATCCGGACAGCAGCATTGTCTACGCGGCAAGAGCAGAACTCGAAAAGGACATGAAACAATATGACATCGCACTTTTCGACTTTGACGAGGCACTGAAACGTGACCCCGCAAACCGCGAATGCACCATATCGAAAGTGGAAATACTGCTGATGCGCAACCGCAGGCGTGAGGCAAAAGAGGCCTTGGATAAAGCAGTGAGCAGCGGAGTGCCGCGCGGCCTGCTCCTTGAATGGTACGACAAATGCAAGGAATGACGGCGTTTATCCTGACCACATAAACACCGATACGCAACATCCTGCGCCGAACCGTGTTCAATAAAGCAATGAAATAACACATACCAATATCTTTACCTAACAACAAAAAACACATAACCTTATGAAGTCTTTGTTTATTTTAGCCGCCTGCATTGTAACCACATGCCTTGGAGTGACGGCAAGAGACGTGAACAACATCAAGCCACGGATAATCGTCAGTACTGACATAGGCGGCACGGACCCCGACGACAATCAGTCGATGACACATTTCCTGATGTACAACAGTCAGTTTGACATCGAGGGAATAATATCCTCCGCGTCATACGGACCCGGCTCGAAGGAAGAAATCCTACGCATGATCGACATATACGAAGCCGACTACGAGAAGCTGAAAAAGCACGACAAAGACCTGCTGACACCACAAGAATTACGCAAGCTGTGCAAACAAGGCCGGCACGGACTTGCCTCTTACAAAGGGTACGATGACAAGACGGAAGGCTCGGAATGCATTGTAGAATGCGCACGCCGCAGTAGCGACAGGCCGTTATGGATACTGGTATGGGGCACATTGGAAGATGTGGCCCAGGCACTGCACGACGCTCCCGACATCAAGGACAATATACGCGTGTACTGGATAGGCGGCCCGAACAAGAAATGGGGAGTAAACAGCTATGCATATATCGCCGAGAACTTTCCCGACCTTTGGTTTATCGAGAACAACGCGGCATACAGAGGATTCATTAGCGACAACAATGTCCACGACAAATACAACACCGGCTATTACGACGCGGCAATAAAGGGAGCGGGACAACTTGGCAAGGACTTCAAGAATTATTACAAAGGAATAGTAAAGATGGGCGACACTCCGTCGCTGCTTTACATGATGGACGGCGACCCGAACAATCCTTTCAAGGAATGCTGGGGCGGAAGTTTCGAGAACATATACGAAAGCCCGCGAACCGTCTTCAACCATATCCCCACCGTAAAGGATACCGTTGCCGTATATTCCGTTATGGAACTGATGTTCAAGGGACCGGTGCTTGACGCTACGGAAAAGGGCAAAAAGTACTTCACCATGCGTGTTGACAAGCAAGACTGGGACGGAGTGTACCTCGGCGACGGCACATATGCCGTAAGATATTCGCCCAAAGCACCCGCCGTATTGACATTCACAACACAGTCGAACATCAAGGAACTAAACGGCCTTAGCGGCACTTTCGTAGTAAGCGGAGCATGGCCGGGCAAACCGACGAAGCTCGGTTACAAACTCGGAGACCACTGGTATTCAGACAAACAGGCCCTAGAGCTCTTCGACGGGCCGTGGCAAGGCGTCAAGACTGTATCTAAATGGAGAAACGAAGTACTTGACGACTGGGCCGAAAGATGGGAATGGCTCAGTGAGTGAAAAATAAGAATTAACAATGAAAAATTAAAAGTGAAAAATCCAACGGCATTATTGTTTATGTAAGCCGTTGGATTTTTCACTTTCAATTTTTCATTGTTCACTCAAAAAAGCAATTGTATTTTTTACTTTTATCTTTTCACTTTTATTTTATTCCGCTTTCGTTATCCTGAGCAAGAGATACGGCAGACAGGGCAGACGCACCTTGCCGTGGTGCTTGTCGTACACTCTGTCGCCCACGGGAGCGGTCGTCTCGAACGTGTCGGGATATTGCGTTACGGTCATGTTCCACGTATCCAGTATCTCGACCTTAAACTTCTGTCCTTCCTTCAGGCGGGGATACGGGCCGTTCTTCACGGGCAGGTCGAACGTCCATTCATGCGAGATTCGCTTTCCGAGATACACGATGTAATAATTCTCCCCTGCCGACGACGTGTACGGGTCCCAACTGCTGTCGCTGAGCTGCATTGGGCCGGGCATGGCGTCGAGCACGGAGCGCATGAACTTTATGCGCTTCCAAGCCTCGCCCTGGAACTCTCCGCCCACGGCCAGAAAGTCACGTACGTAGTCGGTCGGGCTGTCCTGGTAACACTCTCCGTGCGTTACGTACGTGCCGGCAACGAGTCCCTGCCACATGCGATGCAGCATTTCCTCTCCGCTCAGACTGCCCCAGCGGTTGCGCATGTTGCCCTCATAGAGCACTTCATCGAATATCACAGGTTTCTTATAGATGTTCCTTACGATTGCGGCACGGCCAAAATCCTCGACGGGGGCCTGGTCCTGCACGCTGGCATGCGTGTAAACGGGCTCCCAGTACTTGTAATACTTGGCCGTGTGGCTGTGTATCGAGAGCAGATGGCCGTACGGGTCGCCCTCGTCTACGGTGCGTGTAATGCTGTCCCAGTCGGCAATGGTGAGGTGGCGCATGAAATCATACTCATTGGCCAACGACCACCACACGTTGCGGAAGGCTCCAAGGCGTGCCGTAACGTAAGCGGCGTAACGCAGGTTGACGTCCATAGGCATCTTGTCGAAGTCCCAACGCCCGTCGTCATAAGGGTGGAACAGCACGAGGTCTGCCTCCACGCCGATGGCCGCAAGGCTGTCTATGCAACGCTCGACATGGTCGAAGTATTCGGGATTAAAGCGCGTGTAGTCCCACTCGAAATGCGTCTTGCCGTCCTCGCCGCAGCTTTTCTTTTTCAATTCAAAGGGATACAACGCAGGCTCGGGGTACCCGAAGTCGAAGTTCTGCACAACGAGCAGCATTCTTACCTTGTTGAATCCAGCCTTGTCGAGCGACCTTATCGTGCGAGCGGGATAGTCGCCGCCGGCGTGCATCCAGTCGTACGACGTTGTGCCTATGGGATAATAACGCTTGCCGTCGGCATACTTGAATCCGTAAGTACCGTCCGTTGTCACGGGGCCGTGGTTGTCCTTGCCGGGCGCCACGCATGTAAACGAGCCTTCACGCCCGTCGAGCGCGGCCACGGCAGAACTTGTCTTGTATGTCCATCTGCCTTGTTTTACGGGCATGAAGCGCACCTTGTAAACACCGTCACCGTCGTAAAAGCCTCGCACGGTGAACGTAGTGTCGGGCCCCGAGAATGTCGCCGTAAGGGCAACGTCAAACGGATTGCCCTTTACATCGGCTTTAAACGAGGCCTCAAAGCGCCCCCAACGTTCAACTTCAGCCTGCGCGCCGGCCGTCAGCCAGCATGCCGCAAGCAGTAATATAACGAAAAGTTTTCTCATGTCTTGATATTGATTTTAGGTTTGTTGCTGTATTAATACAAGCCGTCAGGACGTATTCTGCAAGGCGGGAATCGACCGCCACCGAGGCATTTCACCGTCCCTTCGTAACTCATTGATAATCAACGAGGTTACAAAAGGCCATCTTTTGGCTTCTAAAAGACCGTCTTTTATCTTGCAAAAGACGGCCTTTTGCAATGCGTTTTGCCGTCAATCGGAATGTCACAGGTCGAGGTTGGTCAGCCTGAAGTCCGTCACCTCCACCTCGCCTTCACCTCCGGCGTATATTCCTGGGCGCAGGAAAAGGAATCCGTACACCGTATTATGGTGAACTCCGGATACGTCGAAACCCCATGGGAACTTATGCCATGTCCTGCCGTCGGCGCTGTACCATGCCGTCAGCACGTTGGCGTCGTTACGCATGCGCAGCCACATACGGCCCTCACGGTTGGCCTCGGGACACTTTGACGCAGCCCGGCTGACCTGCCCGCGGCGGTATCGGAGAAGGCCGTCACGGTCGAAACCGAACCCGAAATGATAACGCTCGTCATAATAGTCAACAAATCCGGCCGACGACTTGCCGCCTTTCAGCCTGAGGCATGCCTCAACCTCATACCTGTGAGCGCTCGTTCGGGCGAGCAGCGGAGAGCCTTCGGCGGGCGAAACGCCCTTAGGCACGAGCCTCAACGTATCCTGCCCGATGTAGAAACGCTCGCTTATATTATGCTCACGGCACGTCTGCCATACGAAATCCGACGCCGTGGCAACCTTCTGTCTTGCAGGCGCGGGCAACGATATGGCGCCCTCTTTCAGCCGCAACCATCCGTCTTTCAGTTCCAATTCACGCAGAAGCGTCTGTCGGCCCAACGTCTGGTAACCGTTCTCGTATGCGTGGAAAATCATGAACAGGCGGCCGTCCTCGGTGTCAACCACCGAGCCGTGTCCCTTGCTCCACCATGTTTCGTCACGCGACTGCGTGCGCAGCAGCGGGTTGAACGGCGCGTTCTCCCACGGCCCAAGCACGCTCTTGCTACGCGCCTCAACCACCATGTGGCTTGTAGGAGGGCCTGCCGTGCCGCCCTCGGCGGCAAACAGGTAGTAATACTCCCCTACTTTCTTGATGTTAAGGCCTTCCATGGATATGCTCTCGATGTCGTATTCATCAGGTATCTCCCATCCACGGTACACGTTCACGGGCTCGCCAACGATAGAACAGCCGTCGGCCGACAACGGATACATGTCGCCAGAGCTCATCAACAGATATCGGCGGCCGTCCGCGTCAACCACATGCTCTGGGTCGATACCTCCTACATGCAGGTCAACGGGTTTGCTCCACGGCCCCGAAGGGTCGTCGGCCCAGGTTACCATACTGGTCTTGCCGTGGTTGCCGAGAGTCGGAAAATAAATGTAGAAACGGCCGTCAACGACGGTGATGTCTGGTGCCCACACGTCTCCCGTAAACTCATTGAGCGCAACAGAGCACGGGGTCCAGTCAACAAGGTTGGCCGACTTGTAGACAACAAGCCCCGGAGTGTAGACAAACGAGGAATGAACAAGGTAATATTCCGAACCATGACGCACAATGGAGGGGTCGGAATTGTCGCCTTCGAGAATGCGCACCGTGGTCAAGCTCTCGTCTATCGGTTCTCCGGCCGAAGCCTCCCACAGAGGACATGACGCTATAATGGCCGACGATATAAATAATGCAAGAATGTTTTTCATGACGTTAAGCAAATTGATAAAAATAAAACGGAAAAGGCTGCGCAGGCACACTGCCCCGCATACAGCCTTTTCCGCATTAAAGTTTAACCCATATTCAAACAATTACTCCTGTGCCAGTCCGTAGCCGTTGGTCACCTTTCCGTTAGAATGGCTCAACACCTCGAACGGTATCGGGAAGTAATATCTCGGAGGAACGTTGCCTGCCTTCACACCCGGCAGCAAGTTACTGTTGCAGTAATGGTCAGCGTTGTCAACAATGCCCTTACCCCAATCAGTCTTAACGTAGCCGTCAGCCTCGAGCTGCTTAGCCCTTTCGCTCTCGGGGTCGATGTACTCGAAGAGTCCCTCTATCGCCAGGTTATGGTCAGTACCCTTAACCGCGCTGGCTGCGTCGGTGGTAGAATAGTCGTACTGTCCGCGCCATCCGGGATACAAAGCCGGGTCTGTCGGGTCTGCATCATATGTCAGCGGATTGTCGCGGTGTACGCTCTTCACCCATATGTACATCGGAATCTGGTTGCCGTTGGCAAACTCATGATAGCCCTTTGACTGCAGGTCAGCCACCATCTGCGACATCTCTGCGCGTACCTTGACTGCCTTTTCAACAAACAGGCCGTTGCGTATCAGGTCCCAGCGGCGCTGGCCTTCACCGGCAAACTCCAGCTTGCGCTCCTGCAGAATGTCGGCAAGGAGCTGGTCGCCGGACGATTGTATGTCATGGTTAGTGTCTCCGAAGGCACGGCGGCGAACGTCGTTAAGGTCGCTACGGGCAGCCACGTCATTACCGAGCACGGCCTTAACCTCTGCACGCATGAGCATAAGGTCGGCCAGTCTCATGATAGGCCAGTTCATGCCTGACTGTCGTTGGTCTGCGACATACGGCGGATTCATGCGGTTGGGGTCCCACTTATTCGTGGTCATACCGCCATCCAGCTTGTTACCTGGAGCGAATCGAAGTATGGTCTCGTTACCGTCGCCGTTACTACCCGTAACGGTTGCTGTTATGTCACGGCGCATGTCACCGTCTTCAAACTCTCCATAATAGAACGTCGGCATTATACGCACGGCACCGAACACCTTACACGGCGCTCCCATCTGTGAGGCTCCGTTTGACGCACGGCCAAAAGCGTACGGATACTCGCTCGACGTTGTCTGGCCGCTCTGGCCTCCCTGCATGTTGCCAATCTCGAAGATTGACTCGGGACTCAGCTGCAAGTCATGCTGATACTGGAAGTGGCGCTGGAAGGGGTTGTTGGCATATCCACGCTCGTCTGTCGTGACGAGGGTAGCCGTTCCCTTGTCAGCCATTGCCTGGTCGAAGTATGTTTCGGCAGTCCTGTAATAGTCGAGATAATCCGTGCGGCGTGCGTAAATACTGCTGTACTCGTCAACGCCCTTGGTCTCCAACTGCACGTCGCCGTACAATCCCTGCACGTCGGTACGCACTGTCTGCCATCCTCCTGAGTAAAGAGCTGCCATTCCGGCCATAGCCTCGGCAAATCCGCGAGACATGCGCTCGGCTGTTATACCTCCCTCACCAAGCCTGTACATCAATGGAGCGGCCTCACCGAACATTTCGATGACCTTGTCCAATATTTCGAAACGCGAGTTAAGGCTATACTCCGAAGCGGTTGTATTCTCGTAACCATAAGGCACGTCGCCGTAATGTTTTACAAGTTCAAAGTAGCAAAAAGCCTTCATCGAAAGGGCCTCGCCGTACAACTGTGTCCATTCGTTTACCTCGCCGGCCTCCTTGGCCTGTATGTATTCCTCCTTCGTTCCAATGATCTCAAGCAGTTTATTTAAACGTGCCACAATCGTATAATAGCCATTGAACGCGCTGTTTGCCGTACCGATACTCAGCAACTCTGGCTGAAGGCGGGCGTTTGCGTTGTTCAGCGAAGCAACTTCAGGGTAATACTCGGCGTCTGAGCCGATAGGGTCATTCCAGCGATATACGCCCATCACACAGTTCTGGCGATAGTTAGCGTAACACCAAGACAATATTTTGAAAGTCTCGGACGCGGTCGAAGTAACGAAGCCGTCATCCGCATTCTCGGGTGTTGACGTATCGAGGTAATCCCCACAGGCTACAATCGGGCAGCACAACGTCAACAAAGTAAAGAATTTTACTATCTTATTCATAATGTGATTCTTTTATTTTGTAGGTTTAGAAAGTAAGGTTAAGTCCGACAACGAACGAGCGCGCACGCGGATATGTACCCCAGTCGAGGCCCACGGTAGGATATGTTGCGTTATTGTTCGATGTATTTGCGCTGACTTCCGGGTCAAGACCTGAGTAACCGGTGATGGTGAACACGTTGTATACCGTACCATAAATGCGCAGCTTGGAAATGCCGACCTTGCGCAGGAGATTCTGCGGAAGCGAGTAGCCGAGCGTCAGAGTGTTGAGTCGCAGGTAAGATCCGTCCTCTATCGCGAGGGTAGAAGTCACACCGTTCTCACTGTAAGGCAACGGATACTTGGCATTAACATTGGCGGCATTGAGCTGCTCCGGAGTGGTAAGGTGTACCAACTGGCCGTCCACTATGTCATAAATCTTGTATGCATCTTTCATGAAAGCAAGCTTGTTCTCGTATGCACCGCTTTCCTTTGCGCAGTACATTGAAGCAATCTTGTTTACGTTATAAACGTCGTTGCCATAGCTCCAGTTGAAGTAAAGGCCGAGGTCAAAGTTCTTCCACGTAGCGTTAATGTTGAAACCTCCGGTGTGTACAGGGTTCATATCGCCAATTTCGCATACGTCAAGTTCGTCTATCACCTTGTCGTCATTCATGTCCCTGTATTTTGGAAGACCGGGATATGCGTTCTGTCCCTCGGGACGATCTACGCCATGAACAGGATTGATGAACGAGCCGAGGTCGGCAACACCCTCCTTAAGGACGTACTGTCCGTTGACGTAATTGAAGTCGTCGGTAGTATAGAAACCGTCATAGATGTATCCCCTGACGATACCTACGGGGCTGCCTTCCTTGAGAATGTAGTCATTTCCGGGGAAACTGCTGCTGCCGCACCATGACGAAGAGTAGAGACCGGTTACGTTGTCGGCCAGTTCATCAACGTTACCCTTATTGAAGTTGATGTTCATTCCCGCCGTTATGTTCCAATCCTTGTCCTTATAGATTTCACCGGAAAGCGAGATTTCAATACCCTTGTTGCTGGTCTGTCCGATGTTGTCATACGTAGCGGTGAAGCCCGTGATACCCGGTATAGACGTAAGCATGAGCAAGTCTTTGGTGGTATTCCAGTACAAATCAACAGAACCCCACAGACGGCTGTTGAAGAAACTGAAGTCAACACCTATATTACGTGTGATTGTAGTCTCCCACTTCAGGTCGCGGTTGGCCATTTCCGTTGCAGAATAATCATAAGATGAAGAATACTGGTTGTTCAGTGCATACTGCCATCTCATGTCTGTTTCGGATGTCCACATCTGCGACCAGAGGTTTGCGTCGATACCGTCGTTACCTACGCTACCGTAAGAGAAGCGGAGCTTAAGGTTGTCGAGCCAGTCGCGTGTGCTCTCCATGAACGGCTCTTCCGATATACGCCATCCGATTGCCGCTGCCGGGAAGTATCCCCAACGGTGCTCGGGCGAGAACTTTGAAGAACCGTCGGCACGGAACGTAAAGGTGAACAGATAGCGGTCGAGCAGCGTATAGTTAACACGGCCGAAGAAAGAGAGGATGCGCTCGGGCATGTCCACTCCTGAGAAGAAGTTGCTTGTGCCGGCCGTCTTGTCGTACTGGTTGATCATGGCGAAGGCGTTGTCCTTCGTAAAGTTGGCCGGGAAGTGGTTGGCATCAATCTCGATCTCGTCGCCGCCAGAGTCCGTAACCTCATGACCGAGGAGTAAGTTAAGACGGTGTTCTTCGGGCAGGAAGTTGAAATCATAGCTCATCGTGTTGGTCCAACGCAGGCCCCAACTGCCGCGCTTTGCCCATTCTACGCTACCTGCATAAAGTTTTTCACCGGTCGCGTCGTTCATATAGTTGTTGTATATGGCTCCGCCCCAGATCTTATCCTCTTCCCAAGTCCTGTTGTAAGACAGGTCTGTGTGATACGTAAGGCCGTCTATGATGCGCCAGTTGAGCGACGCCGTACCACGCAGTCTCTGCCTGATGTACAGAGGCTCATAGTCGCCGATGCGTGCGGCAGGACTGTATCTGTCCCACGTTGACTGGCGTCCGTACATCTCCATGTTACCTTCACGCATTGCGTCGAGGTCGCCAAGAATATCACTGGTCGCTATCGGGCGGAAGCGGTATGACGATGACAGGATAGAACCGGAACCGTTCGTGGTCTTCTCGTCACCCATCGTGCGCCTGTCTGAGTAGCGTGCGTCGAAGCTTACGTCAAGATTCTTGGTGATTTTCTGGTTTATCTTGAAGTTGAAACTTGCACGGCGTGCATACGAGTTGATTTTCATACCTTCCTCGTCCATGTAGTTAGCCGAGAACAGCATGCGTGTCTTGTCGTTGCCGCCGGTGATGGTAAGGTCGTGGTTGTGCGACACCGAGCTGTTGTAAACATCCTTCTGGATGTCCTGGTTAGGCACGTTGCGGTAGCTGTCTATGCCGCCGGCATTGTTGCCTGCGTACGAGCCGAGGCCGTACAGCTTCTCAAACGAAACCCTGTACGCATCGCCCAAGGCGGCAGCGTTGCCCCACACGAACGCCAGATAGTCGTAAGGATCGAGCGTGTCAAGGTATTTCGTAGGCGTGTTGAACTTCACGTAACCATTATAAGAGACAGACACCTTGCCCTCCTTGGCACCCTTCGTGGTGACGAGGATAACGCCGTTAGCTCCGCGCGCACCGTAGATGGCGGTAGACGAGGCGTCTTTCAATACGTCTATGCTCTCGACCTGGTCTGAAGGTATGTCGTCAAGCGACTTCACCGTGATACCGTCTACGAGGATGAGCGGGTCGTTACTCTGCGATATTGAACCTCCACCGCGCACACGGATTGACACCGTTGCGTCGGGACGTCCGTCCTGCGTGGTGACATTGACGCCGGGAAGCTTACCCTGCAAAGCCTGGGCTACGTTGGCAACAGGCATTGTGGCAACGTCCTCACCCCTGACAGAAGCCACAGAACCGGTAAGGTCCTTACGCTTGATGGTCTGGTAACCGATGACCACAACCTCGTCAAGAGCGGCGTTCTCGCTCACCATATTAATAATATAATTATTCTGGTTGCCCACGGTCAGCGTGTACTCCTGGTAACCGATGTAAGAAAACACGAGAACCGAGTTTTGCGGAACCTCGATTGAAAACTTACCGTCGAGGTCGGTCGTGGCGCCAGCCTTGCCGTCGCGCAGACGTACAGTGACACCAATCATTGGCTGTCCCTGCTCGTCAAGGACGGTACCCGTAACTTTCTTGGCAGCCTGGGCTACCGACATTGACTTTCCAGGAAGCTCAGCCCTTGCGGAGGGAGGCATTATACCGGCAAGCATTAATGCCGACAAGCCCGAGACAAACAGCACGCGCACGCTTTTACCTGCGTACAGCTTGTGCATGACTGTGCTACATTGAATCGTTCTTTTCATATTCTATTAAAGGTTAATTTAAATTAGATTAATAAAGTTTATATTCTCAAATAGGTAAAGACTCGTGGCAAAAGTAGCAAAAATTTACCCCCCCCCGACTATATTTTTGGCTAAATTAACTGTGTTTTTTGATACATAGCATTAAAACGGCAGTTTTTCCGTTAATTTTTGCTTATTTTCGATTTTGCCGCATTGTATAAAAAAAGTAAAAAACGGGCATGTTCCAAAAGGCCGTCAATTACATTGCGAAAGGTCACGTTTTGCATAACGAAAGGCCGCGTTTTACGACGCGAAAGATGACCTTTCGCATAACGTACTTCCGACAGAATTAAAACAGGAAACGAACGACGGACAGACAACACATGGCTGCACGCCATCAAAACAGTCGCAAAGCACCATGCGAACAACGCAGAAACAAACCTCAGGAAACGAAAAAAAGACATCCTGAAAAGGATGTCTTAATGTTGTTGGGATACCCGGATTCGAACCAGGAATGACAGGACCAGAATCTGTAGTGTTACCATTACACCATATCCCAAAGTATCTTTTGCAAAGGCATTAGTGCCGAATTGCGTTTGCAAAGGTACGCATTTTTTTTTAACTGGCAACATTTTGCCCGTTTTTTTTCTAAAAAAACTCAAAATAATCGCCCTTTATCATTGTTTTACGATAAATCGGTGTACCTTTGCAAGGGAAATGTTGCGGCAGGAAAGAATAAAGGCAAGCCTTTGGAAGAGCCTGTCCGCCAAACCGTTTTTTGCATTAACAACACTTCAAATTCTTAATGGAACAAGTAAAAAAATTAGTAGAGAACATCACGAAAGGCATTCAAGAGAAAAAAGGAACAAACATCACCATCGCCGACTTGAGCGGCATTGAAGGTTCGATTTGCCACTACTTCATAATCTGCCAAGGCAACTCACCATCGCAAGTTGAAGCAATCACCGACTCGGTAGAGGAGACGGCAAGAGTCGGAGCGGGCGAAAAGCCGGTACACGTAGTGGGGCTCACCAACGCGCAATGGGTGGCAATGGACTATACGGACGTAATGGTACACATCTTCCTGCCTGAAACAAGAGACTATTACAAACTGGAAAACCTTTGGGAAGACGCCAAACTGACAAGGATTCCGGATATAGACTGACCCACAGGATGCGTACAACACGCATGAAGGGTACACCTATTATATATATAAAAGAACTGAAATGGAAAAAGATAAGAACAACAAGATGCCAAAATTCAGCATGAACTGGATTTACATGCTTGTGCTTTTCGGACTCATCGGAATGTATCTTCTCGGTGGCGACACCGTAGGCGGAAGCACAAGCAGGAAGGTATCTTACGACGAGTTCAAGGCTTACGTCCGGAAAGGCTACGCCTCAAAGATTGTAATCAACAAGGACGAAAGCACTCTAAAGATGTACGTCAACCCGCAGAACATACGCGACGTGTTCAACCAAGGCTCTGACCGCACGGGCAAAAAGCCTTACGTCACCACCGAATTCGGCAGCGTAGACAAGGTGGAAACGTTTGTCGAAACCGAAAAACAGGCCGGAAAGTTCAAGGGAGAGCTCAATTACGAGAACAAGAGGGGCAACGACCTGTTCAACATACTGCTCAGTTTCGGCCCGATACTGCTGTTCATCTTCCTATGGCTATACCTGATGCGGCGCATGGGAGGAGGCGGAAGCGGCTCGAGCGGAGTATTCAACGTGGGCAAGAGTAAGGCCAAGATGTACGAAAAGGGAGCTGACGTGAACGTCACTTTCAAGGACGTAGCAGGCCAGGCCGGCGCAAAACAGGAAGTGCAGGAGATAGTAGACTTTCTCAAGAATCCGAAGAAATACACCGATTTAGGAGGCAAGATACCCAAGGGAGCGCTGCTCGTAGGCCCCCCGGGAACAGGTAAAACGCTGTTGGCAAAAGCCGTGGCGGGCGAAGCTGGAGTGCCGTTCTTCTCGATGAGCGGCTCTGATTTCGTCGAAATGTTCGTCGGCGTGGGCGCAAGCCGTGTACGTGACCTGTTCCGACAGGCAAAGGAGAAAGCTCCGTGTATCATCTTCATCGACGAGATTGACGCCGTGGGCCGCGCCCGCAGCAAGAATCCCGCGATGGGCGGAAACGACGAACGCGAGAACACCCTTAACGCCCTGCTTACCGAAATGGACGGTTTCGGAACGAACAGCGGCGTTATCATTCTGGCGGCAACCAACCGCGTCGACATGCTCGACTCGGCCCTCTTGCGCGCCGGACGCTTCGACAGGCAGATAAACGTTGACCTGCCTGACCTTAACGAGCGCAAGGAGATATTCAAGGTACACCTCAAGCCGGTGAAGATTGACGAGTCGGTAGACATTGACATGCTGGCACGCCAGACACCGGGATTCTCCGGAGCTGACATTGCTAACGTATGCAACGAGGCGGCGCTGATAGCCGCACGCCACAACAAGACGCACGTAGGCAAGCAGGATTTCCTCGACGCAGTTGACCGAATCATAGGCGGACTGGAAAAGAAAACCAAGGTTATGACCGAGGGAGAACGCCGCACGATAGCCCTGCACGAGGCCGGTCATGCCACAATATCATGGTTCCTCGAGCACGCCAACCCGCTGGTGAAGGTGTCAATCGTTCCCCGCGGACGGGCGCTGGGCGCCGCGTGGTACATGCCGGAGGAGCGCCAGATCACCACGAAGGAGGAGATGCTCGACGAAATGTGCGCAACACTCGGCGGAAGGGCTGCCGAAGAGCTGTTCACGGGACACATTTCCACAGGCGCGATGAACGACCTTGAACGCGTGACAAAGAGCGCCTACGGCATGATAGCGTATGCAGGCATGAGCGAAAAACTGCCCAACATCTGCTACTACAACAACAACGAGTACAACTTCCAGAAGCCCTACTCCGAGACAACGGCCAAGATAATGGACGACGAAGTGCTCTCGATGATCAACGAACAGTACGACCGCGCCAAGGCGCTGCTGCTTGAACACAAGGAAGGGCACAACCGCCTGGCCGAGCTCCTGCTCGAGCGCGAGGTAATCTTCGCCGAAGACGTGGAGACTATCTTCGGCAAGCGCCCGTGGGTAAGCCGTTCTGAGGAAATAATGGAAGAGGAGAACAAGGGCGCGCACGACGGCAGCGACGACAACGCTGAGCCTGCCGACAATGGCGCAGAACCTACACCAAGCACCGTGGCAGACGGCCTGACCGGCACAAAAACGGGCGAGGAAGACATCCAGAAAGCATGAGCACAAAATATCTGAAGACGTTATAGAAGTTAAGGAAGTTATGGCCGCACGCACTGACGGACAATCCTAAGGGATAACGGCCATGGCTTCCTTAACTTCTGTTTCATATCCCGAAGCGTGGCGGCAACAGCTTCTTTAATATCCGAAAACCTAACTAACAAAAGTATGAAAAACCTTATAGTAAGAACAATCACCGGCATTTTCTTCGTCGTAGCGGTAGTAGTATGCTTCCTGCGACCCGTAGCGATGGAATTTCTCTTTGCCCTCGTCACCGGATTGAGCCTGTGGGAATACTGCGGACTGGTTAACACCGTCAAGGACGTCAGCGTCAACCGCTTCATCAGCACCATAGCCGGCGTATATTTCTTCCTTGCCGTAGGCGGATTCTGTAGCGGCGTAGTGCCCACTGGCGCCGTGTTCATCCCCTATCTGCTCACCATCGTTTATCTTTTCATAAGCGAACTTTACACAAAGGCCGACAATGCCATCAACAACTGGGCGCACACCATGCTCGGCCAGATGTACATCGCCCTGCCCTTCTCTACGATAAACGTGCTGGCGTTCAACGCCACACCCGACGGCGGCATAGTCTACAACTACATCGTGCCCCTGTGCGTGTTCATCTTCCTTTGGGCCAACGACACGGGCGCCTATTGCTCAGGTTCGCTCTTCGGCCGCCACAAGCTGTTCCCGAGGATATCACCGGGCAAGAGCTGGGAAGGCTCCATAGGCGGCGCCATCATCGTGCTTGCCGTGGCTTATCTGGTCGGCTGGTACGACAATAGCCACAACCCCGAAGCCACCCTCACCACCCTGCAATGGATGGGACTCGGTCTCGTAGTCGTGGTGTTCGGCACGTGGGGCGACCTTGTTGAGTCGCTCTTCAAGCGTACCCTCGGAATCAAGGACAGCGGCAATATACTGCCTGGCCACGGCGGAATGCTCGACCGCTTCGACTCGTCACTCATGGCAATGCCTGCCGCAGTAATCTACCTCTTCTCGCTGACGCTATTCTGATTATCACCGGACATAACTTTCAGACATAAACTGCAATGAAAATAAAGCACTGCATTACAGCTTTTGCCCTCGCTTTCTGCCTCACCTCATGCGAGAAACACGAGGGAGAACTATACCTGAAGTCTAAATGCACGGCCGAGCTTAACGGCAAAACGTATATCGACCAGACGCGAATAGAACAGACGTTCAACCCCTTCGCTCCCACAGCTACGCCATACATTGAATACAACCCGGAAACGACCGGTGGCTGGTTCGAGACAGATCTCGGGCCAGACAGGGATGCTCCGGCAGAGTATTTCATTAAAATATTCATACCCAAAGACTTACTTAAAGGCGAGCATCTAACCTCTACGGCCGGGCGAAGCATGTTTGAATCAGATTTAGACTACAAGGTATATTGCCAGGACAACGGAATAGCTTACGCCACAATAGGAGGAGAATTAGTAGACAACGGCAAATTTGAGATAACGTCATACGACTTGGACAACGGTTGGGCATACGGCAGATTCTCCCTGCCGTTCAGTGAAGGCACAATCACAGGCCAGTTCTATTGCGGAATTTAACCCAAATCGGTCATTAGAGCATTGCCAGACGATTAGCCATAACTTATTTAGCCTCCATATAAAACCTATAAATTCAAGATTGATGTAAACTTTAGCCTGATTCACTCTTTATTCTTAATATAACGTGAGTTCGGTATAAGAATAATACTTCTTTGAACAAAGAACTTACAGTGTTTTATAGTTCAAGCTGTCGAAGCGCGGAATGACAGATACCCATCGACCGCTTGAAGTAGAATTATTGTCACATCATCATTATACCGAACTCACGTTAATATAAAAACAGAAATAAATTCAGTAAACCACTGTCAGCCGTCAGCCATACGCATATCTTATTGACTATAAGCGGTTTTACGGGCTGACATAGATATACGTCAAGCGTCAGCCGTACGTCGTATTGCACGACACATGTGGCACTTTGATGACACCTAATGAAACCCTCTGTCAGTTCGTAAACCATTGAAAATCAGCCATTAGCATGCAAAGCATGACGGATGACACTGAATTTTGAAAAATTTATTATATTTCATGGCGCCATCCCATCATGCGACAACTTTACGTAACAACGTCAAAACATCGTCAACCGCCATGCGAAAGACGGCAAAACGCACGCTAAAATGTGGCATCTTGCAATATAAAAAGCCGTATTTCGCAAAACGAGACAGGGCTATTTCATGAGGCGTTCCACTATTTTGCGGCAGGCACGGAAGTCACCGCCGGTTAATGAAGCTCTGCTTTTAGTGCCGCCTTTCTCAACCGTAGCGACAATCTTAAATCCGCTCCACTTAAATATCTCACGCAGGGCTTTCACCGCCCCACGGCTCTGACGGAACAGAATGTTAAACGGCCAAGGCGTTGAACATGTGGCAATAAAAGCTGCCCGCTTGCCTTTGTGCAATGGCAAAGGCATTCCACGACGGCTCTCTCCCATCATGCCGTAAACAATCCTGTCGAAAAGGACTTTCAGACTGCCAGGAATATTACCCCAATAGCACGGCGTCCCTACTATCACAGCGTCAGCCTCGTTTATCATGGCGAGCACTTTCCGGGCGTCGTCATATGGCAAAACGCACTCCTGGCGGCTCCGGCACTGCATGCAACCGATACATGACCTCACCTGCAAATCGGCCACACGCACAACTGTGACCTCGGCGCCACGGGCCTCGCCCTCTTTCCTTACAAGGCCGAGCATTTGCGACACGCAACCGTCACGCCTCGGACTGGCGTTGATTATGAGTATATTCATAGACTTTCCTGATGATTGCCACATTCACTCCTGAGCAGCCTCAACATCGCCTCTGCCGCATTGTCAGGCGCCCCTTTCCTGCCTATAAGCCTCTTCACCTCGGCATAGCCGTCAAGCATACGGGCGCGCGCCACCCCGTCGGGCAACAGACGGCCAAGCTCATTGGCTATGTTGTCGACAGTAAACGTATCGGCAACCAACTCAGGTACGACTTCACGACCGGCTATGAGGTTGACAAGCGAAATGAAACGAACCTTTATGAGATGTCTGCGCAGAAAGGCTATGACCTTAGGAATCGGCGTCTCGTAACACACAATCTGCGGCACGCCGAACAGCGCTGTCTCCAAAGTTGCCGTGCCGCTGGTAACAAGTGCCGCCCGTGAATGGGCAAGCAAGGGGTAAGTCTGGTCGTAAACCACACTAACTTCATACCCCTCGGTGAACTTGTCGTAATAGTCATGCGGAATTGAGGGCGCGCCTGCCACAACCAGCTGGTACTTATCAGCATAACGCGAGGCAGCCTCGAGCATGGCGGGCAGGTTGTCCTTTATTTCCTGGCGGCGGCTGCCGGCCAGCAGCGCTATCACGGGACGGTCGGCAGGAAGCGAGTTTGCCTTGCAGAAACCGTCAAAAGTATCAGAATAGCCAGCAAGAAAATCGGCCACTTCATCAGCCGTGGGATTGCCAACATAATGTATAGGATAATTATGTTTTCCCTCATAAAAAGAAATCTCGAACGGCAGGATGGAGAACATCTCGTCAACATCACGCTTGATATTCTTTATCCTGTATTCCTTCCAGGCCCATATCTTGGGCGAAATATAATAATAGACGGGAATGTCCGTATGCGCTCTCACGTACTTGGCAATGCCGAGATTGAAACCGGGATAGTCTACGAGAATGACAACGTCAGGCCGCCAGGCCACAATGTCACGCTTACAGAACGCCATGTTACTGAATATTGTCCGAAGATGCAGTAGCACAGGCACGAATCCCATATACGCCAGTTCACGGTAATGCTTGACACGCGTGCCGCCGACGGCTGACATCAAGTCGCCGCCGAAAAAGCGGAAATCAGCCTCAGCGTCAACACTCTTAAGCGAGCGCATTAGCCTTGACGCATGCAAATCGCCGCTGGCCTCGCCCACGATAATGTAATATTTCATCTTGATAAATCCTGCTCCATAAATTCATAAACGCATAATCCACAATGGACTACATCCTAAAAAAGCGCTATCGCTTGCCCCTGTACGGCCATGCTGCCGATATCATGACTTACGCAATATGCCCTTAATCTTGTCTATCATTTCATAGTCGGTGACATCTATGGTAGTAGGCGTTATGGCCACATAACCGTGTGTCAACGCCCAGTTGTCGGTATCTTCAGCCTCGGGCTCATCATTAGTGTACTTTCCTACAAGCCAGAAATAATCATATCCCCGGGGATGTCTTGCACGAACAACCTCGCTACCCCACGTTCCGTGAGCCATTCGACACGCTTTTACACCTTTAAATTCACTCGCCAGCGGGAAGTTTACATTAAGACATACACCCTTTGGAAGTCCGTCACGCAAAACACCTGAAACAATGGTTCTTACATACTTTCGCAATGGTTCGAAATCAGCCTCATCCCTATGGTCACACAACGAGAATGCCACAGACGGAATATATTTCATACACCCTTCGCGCACGACACCCATAGTGCCTGAATAATGCGAGTTGACAGAAGCGTTGTCACCATGGTTGATACCCCCTATCACGATATCGGGGCGGCGTGGACACAGCTCGCTAAGGGCCAGTTTGACACAGTCTACTGGCGTGCCGTTGCACGACCACATGTTCATGCCCTCACGCTTACGGCGCAGCTTCAGCCGTAATGGAGTTGTTGCCGAAAAAGCAGTGGAGAACCCTGACCGTGCCGACTCGGGTGCGCAAACAAGAATTTCACCGAAATCTGACACCATGTCAATTAACGAATTAATGCCTTTAGCATGATAGCCGTCGTCATTGGAAATAAGTATTAACGGTTTCATCTTTTCATTAAAAATAATTTTCTTTCGCTTACAAAAGTACGAAAAAAGGTTTAAATCAACTATTTCTCGCATAAAATATGTATTTTTGCAAAATAATTTTAGCGACACGAAATTGTCAATCAAAATAAAATGGGAAAAATTATCGCATTAGCAAACCAAAAGGGAGGCGTCGGCAAGACCACAACGACAATAAATCTGGCGGCGTCACTCGCAACACTTGAAAAGAAGGTTCTGGTAATCGATGCCGACCCGCAGGCAAACGCATCGAGCGGTCTCGGAGTCAACACGAAAGACATAGACTGTACTCTCTACGAATGTATAATCGACGGGGCAGATGTGCACGACGCCGTATATACAACAGATATTGACGGACTTGACATAATACCCAGCCATATCGACCTGGTTGGAGCAGAAATAGAAATGCTTAACCTCGAGCACCGCGAACAGGTAATAAAAAATCTGCTCGCGCCAATCAAGAATGATTATGACTATATCCTTATCGACTGCTCGCCGTCACTCGGCCTAATAACGGTCAACGCGCTCACGGCGGCCAACTCGGTAATCATTCCCGTGCAATGTGAATATTTCGCCCTCGAAGGTATAAGCAAACTACTCAACACCATCAAGATTATAAAAAGCAAGCTCAACCCGAAACTTGAGATTGAGGGATTTCTCCTTACGATGTACGACAGCCGCCTGAAACTGGCAAACCAGATATACGACGAGGTAAAACGCCACTTCCAGGAACTTGTGTTCAAGACGGTAATACAACGTAACGTAAAACTAAGCGAATCACCCAGCCATGGTCTGCCTGTGATATTGTATGATGCCGACTCGACAGGAAGCAAGAACCATTTGGCGCTGGCTAAGGAAATAATAAACAAGAACAACTAAAATTATAGCCATACGGATATTTGGTTACAAGGCTTTCACGTCATATGAAGCTATAACTGCAATTTAGTTGCGACAAAGGCATACGGCATTCGACAAGCCACAAACCGCAAATAACCAGGCAAATACATAACAGCAAATACATGGCAGTAAAGAAAAGATACGGAAACGCTTTAGGACGCGGACTTGACGCGCTGATTTCAACCGACGAGGTCCGTCCGCAAGGCAGTTCGACAATTAATGAAATACCGTTAGAACAAATCGAGGCAAACCCCAACCAACCACGAAGGGAATTTGACCCCGTAGCCTTGCAGGAACTTGCCAACAGCATACGCGAAATAGGTATAATACAACCCATCACGCTACGGCAGATAGAGGTCAACAGATTCCAGATAATCGCCGGAGAACGCCGCTGGAGAGCGTCACAAATGGCGGGACTAAAAGCCATACCGGCATACATCCGCACCATAAACGACGAGAACATTATGGAAATGGCGCTCGTCGAGAATATTCAGCGCGAAGACCTCAACGCAATAGAAATAGCACTTGCATACGAGCACTTGCTGTCAAGTACCGGCATGACACAAGAAAAGGTAGCCGAGCGTGTCGGCAAAAGCCGTACCGCAATAGCAAACTACCTGAGGCTGCTTAAGCTGCCGGCACAAGTACAGATGGCCTTGCAGAACAAAGAAATAGATATGGGACACGCCCGTGCCCTTCTGGCCGTAGACAGCCCTTCACTACAAGTAAAGCTGTTTAAGGAAATACAGAAAAACGGCTACTCTGTACGTAAGGTTGAAGAAATGGTACAAAAGCTGAAAAACGGGGAGGACATCGTAAGCGGTAAAAAGAAAATTACGTCAAAACAACAAATGCCCGAAGAATTCTCCACTATGAGACAGCGGCTCTCCGATTTCTTCAAGACACCGGTACAGATGTCGGTATCCGCTAACGGGAAAGGCAAAATAAGTATCCCGTTCGCTAACGAAACGGAGCTGGAACAGATAATCAACATGTTCGACAAACTGAAAGAGCAGCAATAAACTTGTGGCTACAAAAAGCAGACTCATCATACAAAAATTGGCAATGGTCATGGCCGTATGGCTCGTGGCGGGAGCCTTTATGCCGTGTAAAGGACATACTACATGCGCGCTTCCGTTTATCAACGACAACGACAGTACCACAATAAAAACCGACAGCCTCTCGGCAAACGTCAACGACTCTATCGCTAAAATCATTACGGCCGTAGACTCTGCAAATCTTAACCGGACAGTATTTCCGGACTCTACGGGCAAGAAAAAGAAAGAAAAACGTGACTGGTCAACATGGCGGCCGAGCGCAAAACGGGCAATGTGGCTGGCAATAGTAATTCCTGGCGCGGGTCAGATATACAACCGTAAATACTGGAAACTGCCCATTGTGTACGGAGGTTTCCTCGGATGCTTATACGCAATAAGATGGAACAACCAGATGTATCAAGATTATTCCCAGGCCTATATGGACATAATGGACAATGACCCGAATACGCAGAGCTACAACGAATTTCTGCATTTGGGCAATACAATAACGCCTGAAAATACCGAACGCTACCAGGACTTGTTCAGACGGCGAAAGGATTACTACCGTAGATACCGAGACTTGAGCGTATTCTGCCTCATAGCTGTTTATGCCCTGTCGGTAATTGACGCTTACGTTGACGCATCACTATCCGAATTCGACATTTCACAAGACCTCAGTTTCAAAGTGGAACCGGCAATTATCAATAACGGCTCATCGCTTAACCCGCTTAAGTCCTCGTCTGTCGGTATACAATGTTCAATCAATTTCTGACACATCCCAATTTTTATAACTATAGATATTTGCATTTTTAATACCCTATGAAGAAAAAAACGTTTATCGTCATTGCCGCAATGATTCTCGGCGGAAACTGCGTGATGCAGGCGCAAAGCGAGGTAGAGGAAATCACTGTGACCGACAATGACGGAAAAGAAGAGGTCATAGACGTTCCGGAGGCCATGAACTATGAAGTGGACAGCCTTCTGAACCTATATTATTCAAAGACATATCTGCATGCCGACAATGACTGCAATTTTAAGGACGAGAATATAACTTATCCCAAAGAGATATACATCGAAAGACTGAAACGGCTTCCGAACGTAATGGAAATGCCGTATAACGAGATTGTACAGAAGTTCATAGACAGATACACCGGACGTCTGCGCCACTCTGTAAGTTATATGTTAGGTGCGGCAAACTTCTATACACCAATATTCGAAGAAGCACTTGAGGCTTACGGACTACCCCTCGAACTGAAATACCTACCGGTAATAGAATCCGCCCTCAACCCACAAGCTACATCACGTGTAGGAGCGGCCGGGCTATGGCAGTTCATGGTTGCTACCGGAAAACAATACGGACTTGAGGTAAACTCACTTGTAGACGAACGCCGCGACCCGATCAAGTCATCATATGCAGCAGCGCAATACCTAAAAGACCTGTACAAAATATTCGGCGACTGGAACTTGGTAATAGCTGCATATAATTGCGGACCAGAAAACATAAACAAGGCGATACACCGTGCAAACGGACAAGCCGACTATTGGAAAATATATCCGTACCTGCCAAGGGAAACACGCGGATACGTACCTGCATTCATTGCGGCAAACTACGTGATGAACTATTATTGCGAACATAATATCTGCCCAATGCGAACTACGCTGCCGGTTAAAACAGACACAATAGTAGTCAACAAAGACGTTCACTTCCAGCAAATTGCGGCAGTATGCGGAATTGACATAGACGAGCTGCGCACACTTAATCCCCAATACAGGCGCGATATAGTAAACGGAGGTAACAAACCGTCTATAATACGCCTGCCGGCTTCATCAACAAACATGTTCATTGCCAATGAAGACTCCATATATAATTACAAGACGGAGACTTTGCTTGCGCGCAGATCGCTTGTCGAAGTGGACAACAGTACAAGCTATACAAAAAAAAGCTCGACTAAGAAAAGAAGTTCGGCAAGAAAGAAAAGATCAAGACGCTCAAGGGCAAGACGAGTAACCATAAGACAAGGTGATACACTGTCCGAAATAGCGGAAAGACATCATACTACGGTCAGGAAGTTACGCCAGCTTAACGGAATAAAAGGCAACAACATCCGCGCCGGAAAGAAAATCAGGGTAAGATGACATGCTTATAGCCATCATATCCCCATCACCTTATTATAATTAATATCAAAGGAACACGGTTATGGACGAGCAGAACAATATCGACAAGTCCAAAGAGACTGCCGAAGACAAAATGGTAAACGAGGCGTTTCAACACCTGTTGGACAGCTATCTTACGACACGCCACCGCAAGAAAGTAGACCTTATAACAAAGGCTTTCAACTTTGCCAAACAAGCCCACAAAGGAGTGCGCCGCCTGTCTGGCGAACCATATATCATGCACCCCATTGCCGTTGCACAAATTGCATGCTCGGAAATGGGGCTTGGCTCGACCAGCATAAGCGCAGCACTGCTGCACGACGTGGTTGAAGACACCGATTATACTGTAGAAGACATTGAAAACATCTTCGGGCACAAAATAGCCCAAATAGTTGACGGACTGACAAAAATATCCGGTGGAATATTCGGAGAGCAGGCATCGGCACAAGCCGAAAACTTCAAGAAACTGCTCTTGACCATGAGCGACGACATACGCGTAATCCTGATTAAAATTTGCGACCGCCTGCATAATATGCGCACGCTCGCCAGCCAACCAGCAAATAAGCAATATAAAATAGCCGGCGAAACGCTATACATCTACGCGCCACTCGCAAACAGGCTCGGACTGAACAAAATCAAGACAGAGCTCGAGAACCTCAGCTTTAAATTTGAACATCCAGAGGAATATAAAGCCATTGAAGACCAGCTGGCAGATACGCAGGCATCACGCGACAGCCTGTTTGCCGACTTTACGACTCCTATACGCGAAGCACTCGACAAGATGGGACTTGAATATCAAATCAAGGCGCGCGTAAAGAGTCCGTATTCCATTTGGAACAAGATGCAGAACAAGCACGTCACTTTCGACCAGATATATGACATTCTCGCCGTACGAATCATCTTTAAGCCAAAAAAACGTGAAGAAGAAGTAAACGAATGCTTCAACATATATGTCGCGATAAGCCAGATATACAAATCACACCCCGACCGCTTACGTGATTGGGTAAACCATCCGAAAGCAAATGGCTACCAAGCACTGCACGTAACACTCATGAGCAAGCAAGGGCGATGGATTGAAGTGCAAATCCGTTCAGACCGCATGGACGAAATAGCAGAACAAGGATTTGCCGCACACTGGAAATACAAGGAGGGCGAGGAAATTGTTGAAGACGACGGCGAACTGAACAACTGGTTGCGCACAATAAAGGAAATACTTGACGACCCGCAACCCGACGCAATGGACTTTCTTGACGCTATCAAGCTAAATCTTTTCGCTTCGGAAATATTCGTATTCACGCCTAAAGGCGAAATCAAGACAATGCCGGCAGGATGTACGGCCTTAGACTTCGCCTTTCAAATCCATACTTTCCTTGGAAGCCACTGTATAGGCGCTAAGGTTAACCACAAACTTGTGCCATTAAGCCACAAGTTACAGAGCGGTGACCAGGTTGAAATTCTCACATCCAACTCTCAGCATGTACAGCCATCATGGATCAACTTTGCTTCAACAGCTAAAGCAAAGGCGAAGATACAGGCCATACTGAGACGCGACGCACGCGAGATACAAAAGAAAGGCGAAGAAATCCTAAACGAATTCTTGGGCAAACATTCGCTCGAAGTCAATTCTTCTATAATCGACAAACTCTGCGATTACCATGAGGTAAAGAATCCAGAAGCGCTGTTCCGCGCTCTTGGCAACAAGAACATAATACTCGGCGACAAGGATATAGATGAAATCAACGGCAAAAAGAAACAGAACATTGCCGGCACCTTACGCAAGTTCGTGCCTTTCGTAGGAAAAGAGAAGAAAAAGAACGCTGAAGAGAAACAACCCAACTACTTCATCGTAAAGGAAGGCTTCAACCGCAAGAAACCCATCTACATCACTGACGAAAACATTGGCCAGTTCATTTTCCCCACCTGTTGCCATCCCATCCCGGGAGACGACGCTTTAGGTTTCATCGACGGTAAAAACCGCATAGAGATACACAAACGCTCTTGTCCTGTCGCCGCAAAACTAAAATCAAGCTATGGCAACAGAATACTTGACGCAAAGTGGGACATGCACCGCCAACTTTTCTTTGACGCAACGATAGAAATCAAGGGTATCGACCGTATCGGAATACTCAACGAGGTGACACAAGTCCTATCGGAAGAACTGAACGTCAATATCCATAAAATCACCATATCGTGCGACGAAGGCATTTTTGACGGCTCGCTCGAACTGCGAATCCACGACCGTGACGACGTAAGAAACATCATAGATAAACTGAAAAAAATCAACGGAATACAGGAAATTACACAAATCGTATAAATCATCCAGAACCAAAACTACCTACCATTATGAAAAAAGCACTCTTCATCATGTTTGCTGCCATCTTTGCCTTTACGGCCAAGGCAGCCAACCCTTACGACAACCCAGACACCATATTCGTGGCAAGAGACGGCACCGGACAATTCAGAACAGTCGGCGAGGCCGTTGAAGTATGCCGCGCGTTCATGGAATACCACAAGGTAATATACGTCAAGAACGGCATATACAAAGAGAAGCTTATCATTCCTTCATGGCTCACAAATATCGAGATTTGCGGGGAAAGCAAGGAGAAAACCATAATTACGTACGATGACCACGCAAACATCCGCCTGCCTGAAACAAATAAGGGAATGGGAACTTTCCGCACATACACGGTAAAGGTGGAAGGCAGCGACATTACGTTCAAGAACATAACAATAGAGAACAATGCTGCCAGACTGGGACAAGCCGTGGCACTACATACCGAGGGCGACCGCCTCGTGTTCATTAACTGCCGTCTGCTGGGCAATCAAGACACGGTCTACACAGGCGTAGGCGGTACACGCCTTTACTTCAAGGACTGCTACATTGAGGGCACAACGGACTTCATCTTCGGCCCGTCAACGGCATGGTTTGAAAACTGCACCATCCACAGTAAGCAAAACTCATACGTAACGGCAGCATCAACACCGCAGGACGTGCCCTTCGGCTACGTGTTCAACCACTGTAAACTGACCGCTGCCGACGGTGTAAACAAGGTATATCTCGGTCGCCCATGGCGTCCTTACGGCTACACCCTGTTCATGAACTGCGAACTCGGCAGCCACATCGTCCCCTCAGGATGGCACAACTGGGGCAAGACATCCAACGAACAAACCGCCCGCTACATGGAATACAACAACACCGGCGACGGCGCAAAAACATCCGAACGCGCGGCATGGAGCAAACAGCTGACGAAAAAAGAGGCCGCACAGGTAACACTTGAAAACGTATTCAAGACCGATACAAGTTGGACTATTGAATAAATTAAGAGTTAAGAATTAAGAAAATATGCTCTGTTGCTTATTATCAGCAGCATATTTTCTTAATTCTTTTTTAGCCCATTCATTCGATAAAAGTATGATTTATCACATCTTTATCGAATATGGACAAAATTGTCACAGGCTTGCGCCGATATTGCAATATACGGCATATTGCACAGTAAAATGGTGCAAATCGCGGCACAATAAGCTGTTTTTTCGACTAACGAACACGCAAAACCGTTAAACCTACAAGGCAAACAGTCATCGGCCTTGTCGGTTGATATTGACGACAATGGAACTCGTCAATATGCGGGCATCCATATTTTGCATCGTAAACCACGGCTCTCCCAAGGCTGGGCAGCCGTGAATCCATAAAATCACAATTATTGGGTATTGCCCGTTATGGCGCGTTTTAATACCTTTGTCCGAGAAAACAACGCAGCAAGATGCAGACGACAAAGGACTATATAAGGCGCGGCCTGATTGAGGCTGCCGAGGAGCTGTTCTACGAGAAGGGCTTTCGTGGTGTGTCAATGCGCGAGGTAGCGGCACGCTCGGGCGTCGGGCTGAGCAACATATACAATTATTTCAGGAGCAAGGACGAACTGTTCCGCGGCGTCGTAGGCCCGGCCCTGCGCGACTTCGAGGCAATGCTCGAGGCCCACCACGGACAGGACGGAACGGACGTTACGGCCATGTGCGATGACGGCTATTTCGAGAAGGTGGTCGACGAGTACACACGTTTCATCAACTGCCACCGACGCCGACTGGCCATACTGCTGTTGCGTTCGGGCGGCTCGTCGCTCATGGGATACCGCGGCGAGTTCACCCGCCACGCAACGAAGACGGTGAAGGAATATTTCGCTGAGATGAAACGCCGCCACCCGGAACTTGTCACCGACATCACCGAGACGTCTATCAGGATGCACACGATATGGATTTTCAGCATGTTCGAGGAGATAATAACACACGACATCGGGCCGGACGACGTGCCCAAGGTGGTGGGCGAATACATAACCATAGAGATTTCAGGTTGGAGAGAGCTTATGAAAATATAAGCTCTCTCCTTTTTTTTGAACAATACTGCCGTTCGTTCGCTTTTGCCACGCAGGCAATACCCAACGCCGACATACGCTTGAGGGAACGCGACAAACGAAGACGGACAGGGCACGAGATAGCCTGTTGCATAACGCGCTGGCATACAGCACGTTATAAAAGGCCGTCTATTACGCTCCAAAAAGCCGTGTTTCATCGTCTCAAATACGGCCTTTTAAAATGCGAAAGGCCGTCTTTGAGACAACGCACTACGGCATGTACGTGGATTGATGCTAACATTAATTTAAATAAACAACAAGAAGTATGACTACATTTAAGAAACTTTGGGGCTACATGGGGCGGCGCAGGGCGCTGCTGCCCGTGGCCATCGTGTTGTCGGCCTTGAGCGGACTGGCCGGGCTTTTACCATTCGTGTTTATCTGGCTGATAGCGAGAGAGCTGTTGAGCGGCGACGATTCGGCATCGCAGTCGTCGGTAATAAACTACGCCTGGTGGGCGGCAGGCACTGCGGCAAGCGGCGTGGCGCTGTACTTCGGGGCACTGATGTGCTCGCACCTTGCCGCGTTCCGCGTCGAGAGCAATATCCGCAAGAGCGCCATGCGGCGTGTGATAGCCATGCCGTTGGGATTCTTCGACGCCAACACGAGCGGCAGGATACGCAAGATAATAGACGACAATGCCGGCATTACACACTCGTTTCTGGCCCATCAACTGCCCGACCTTGCCGGCACCGCGCTCGTCCCCGTAGCTGCCGTCGTGCTCATCGCGGCCTTCGACTGGCGGCTGGGGCTGGCCTGCCTCATCCCCGTATTCATTGCCATGGGCATAATGGCATACACGATGAACACGCGCGGACGCGAGTTCATGAAGGAGTATATGACATTACTCGAGCGAATGAACACCGAGGCGGTAGAGTACGTCCGCGGCATTCCCGTAGTAAAGGTATTCCAGCAGACTGTGTTCTCGTTCAAGAATTTCTACCGCACCATAATGCAGTACAGCCATACCGCCACACGCTACACACGCCTGTGGGAACGGCCGATGACCCTCTACACGGTCATCATCAACAGCTTTGCCTTCATTCTCGTGCCCGTAGCAATCATCATGACAGGGGCAGGCGAAGGCCTGGCCTACGTAATTATCAACCTCATACTGTTCGTGCTCGTTACGCCGGTGTTCTCGGAGTGCGTCATGAAGAGCATGTACATAGGCCAGGCCTTGGGGCAGGCCGGCGAGGCTGTACGCCGCCTTGACGAGCTGACATCCTACCCTACGCTGAAGGAAAGCGACCGTCCGCAGACCCCGAGAGGACACGATATAACCTTCGACAACGTGGTATTCGCCTATCCTGGCACAGATAAAGACGTTCTTCACGGCATATCGTTCAGTGTAAAACAGGGCCAGAGAATAGCCCTTGTGGGCGCTTCGGGCAGTGGAAAGACGACGATAGCGCGCCTCGTTCCACGCTTCTACGACGTCAGCAGCGGTTCCGTGAGGATAGGCGGAACCGACGTTCGCGACATCAGCCATGACGTATTGATGCGTACCGTGTCATTCGTATTTCAGGAACCACGGCTTATCAAGACCACCATCCTCGAGAACATACGCTACGGCAAACCTGAAGCCACGCTTGAAGAGGTCAACCGTGCCGCCGACATGGCGCAGTGCCGTGAAATCATCGACCGCCTGCCTAACGGCCTGAACACCGTAATCGGCACGGAAGGGACATACCTATCGGGCGGCGAACGGCAGCGCATAGCACTGGCGAGGGCATTCCTTAAAGACGCGCCAATCATCGTTCTTGACGAGGCCACGGCCTTTGCCGACCCCGAAAACGAACACCTCATGCAGCGCGCACTGCGCGAGCTGACGCGCGGAAAGACCGTACTAACCATAGCCCACCGCCTTACCAGCGTGGCCGACGCCGATGAGATACTCGTAATCGACGGCGGACGCATAGCCGAACGGGGCACGCACGACACCCTGCTCGGCCTAAAAGGGATATATTATAACAGGTGGAACGAATACTGCCAGGCGGTAAACTGGGAGATAAAGTCCTTTAAGCAAAACGCCATTAAGCCAACCGTCAGCGAAAGGACAACCACTAATGAAACCACGTTCAGCAAACAAACAAATAACGACGGCACGTACAAACGAGACCGTAACAGGCCCGGTTCCACCGCTTATGGCCTGGCGGATAAGCTCGCCTTGTCTCCAAAGGGCTACCGCGACTTCAAGAAGGGAATGGCGTGGACGGCCATTTTCAACATCGCGCTTATGCTGCCTGCCATATTCGTATTCCTTTTCCTTGCCGACTGGTTGCGTCCTTTACTCAACGGCGGAGCGTCTCCCGCACACGGACTATCATACTTCTGCGTGCTGGCAGTGGCCTTCATAGCCGTTATGTACGTAGTCGGTGTGTTCCAGTACCGCAGCACATACACCTCCGTTTACGACGAGAGCGCCAACCGCAGGATAAACCTTGCAGAGAAGCTGCGCAGGCTTCCGCTTGCTTTTTTCGGCGAAAAGAACCTGTCAGACCTAACCTCAACAATAATGGACGACTGCACCGACCTTGAGCATACGTTCTCACACTCCGTGCCGCAACTGTTCGCCTCGCTCATCAGCATTACGCTCATAGCCGTCGGCATGTGCATATACTGCTGGCCGCTGGCCGTCGCCCTGTTTTGGGTCGTGCCCGTAGCGTTGGGCATATTGCTGTTGTCAAGAAAAGGGATGAGGCGCAGCAATAAGGTAAACTACATGAACAAGCGCGCCGTAACGGAAGTGATACAGGAAGGACTCGACACCGTTCAGGAAATAAAGTCGTACGGACAGGACGCCCGCTACACGCTCAGGCTCGACCAGTCCATTGACCATTACGAGCGCGTAATGACCCGCAACGAGTTAGTATTGGGCATACTCGTCAACGGAGCGCAAAGCATATTGAAGCTCGGACTTGCCACGGTGACAACCGTCGGGACATGGATGATGGCGGCAGGGACGGTCGATATGTTCACGTTTCTTGTGTTCCTGGTCATAGGGTCACGTGTTTACGGCCCTATAAACGAGGTACTCAACAACCTGGCGGCGCTTACTTACCTCGACGTACGCATTTCACGCATGAACGAGATGGAGCGAATGCCCGTGCAGGAAGGTGCCGACGTCAGCATTGACGGCGGTTTCGACATACGCTTCGAGCATGTAAGTTTCGCTTACGAGGAGGGCAAACAAGTGCTCAACGATGTCTCGTTCACGGCCCGACAGGGTGAGATTACGGCGCTGATAGGCCCGTCGGGCGGAGGAAAGAGCACCGCCGCCAAGCTGGCAGCCCGCTTCTGGGACGTCAATTCGGGACGCATCACTTTGGGCGGAGTGGACATATCCACCGTAGACCCCGAGGCATTGCTGCGCAACTTCTCCGTCGTATTCCAGGACGTAGTGCTTTTCAATGCCTCCGTAATGGACAACATACGTATCGGACGGCGCGACGCAACGGATGAGGAGGTACTCAGAGTAGCCCGCCTCGCATGCTGCGACGAGTTCGTAAACAAGCTGCCCGACGGCTACCGGACTGTCATCGGCGAAAACGGACAGACCCTTTCAGGCGGCGAACGGCAACGTATCTCCATAGCCCGTGCGCTGCTTAAAGACGCGCCCGTAGTACTTCTTGACGAAGCCACGGCATCGCTCGACGTCGAGAACGAGACGCTCATACAGGCAGGAATATCCGAACTGGTCAGGAACAAGACCGTTCTTATCATCGCACACCGCATGCGTACCGTAGCAAATGCCGACAAGATACTCGTGTTAAGCGGAGGGGAAATAGCCGAACAGGGCACACCCGGCGAACTGAAAGCCCGCGGCGGATACTTCGCCCGCATGCTTTCGCTTCAAGGGGAAAAGGCATGAAAGGAATGCAGGGCGGTAAAGTGAAAAGGCGAACCGCCACCCACGCTTTTCCAATATGCCGCCTTTTACGTTCCGAAAGGCCACGTTTTAAACGATAAAAGGCCGTCTTTTACAAGCTAAAAGACGGCCTTTCGCAAAACAGCCGGCCACAAGGCGGCATTCATGCCCATGCTACCAGCATTACATTGCGTGATTAACTGTTTCACGCAAAGAATGCAGACAAAGCCTAATACGTTGAGACTCAAAAATATATTGACCGTTACTTAACGATTTTTCTTGACTTATTGGATAAAAAGTCGTATCTTTGCAAACACGTAACCATCGTTATAAGGAGGAACAAGACATGAGAACATCATCTGCAATGGAGAATCTCCTGCTTTACCTCCAGTCACTGCCGAAGAGCAACAGGAAGTGGTTGTCGGACAAGTTGATTGAAGGATTGCACGAGGAAGAGAGCGACACTATCAGCAAAAAGGAAGTTCTCGCTGGCATTGACCGTGGACTGAAAGAAGTCAAGGAAGGAAAAACGAGACCTGCGGAAGAACTTTTAATGGAGCTTCGCAATGGAATATAAAGTAAAAACCACCAAGACTTTCGAGAAGGAAATCAAGCGGTTGGGCAAGCACTATGCGTCTATAACCGACGATTACGCACAATTACTCAACGACCTCTACGCCAATCCGCAGCTCGGAACAGACCTTGGAGGGGGCCTGCGCAAGGTTCGCATGCGCATAACTTCAAAGGGTAAAGGCAAGAGCGGAGGCGCAAGGGGCATCACGTTCACCGTGGTCGTAGCCGTTGAAGAGAGCGAAATCAATCTTCTCTACATCTACGACAAAAGCGAAAGGGAATCAATAACGCACAATGAAATAGACGAATTGTTGCGCAAGAACGGACTGAAATAAAAACAAACCGCCATGGCACTTAACACGGAAAAGAACCTGAAACTGTATTACTCGATAAAAGAGGTGGCCGGAATGCTGGGCGTTTCGGAAAGCATGCTGCGCTTTTGGGAAAAAGAGATACCACTGCTCAAGCCGAAAACGACTGGCAACAACGTTCGCCAATACACCGAGGCTGACATCGAGAACGTAAAAGCCGTGTACAACCTGGTAAAGGTCAGGGGCTTCAAACTGTCAGCGGCACGTAAGATGTTGCGTGAAAACAAACAGGACGTTGACAACAACGCACGACTGATTGAGAGCCTTATCAAGGTGCGTGAAGAACTGAAAGAGCTGAAGAAACAGCTTGACTATCTTGAATAAAGCACCCGCTGGCACCGCTTACGGCGCCAGCAGAAGCGGCGGAAAAGCCGTAATCGTCATTAAACATACAGCCCGGTACATGACAGTACCGGGCTTTTTCGTTCACTTCAGCATAATCATACGCCGCAGGATGAGGTTCTTGTACGCCCTGCACAAGTCTTCCGGAAGAAACGAGCGGTCGATAATCTCAAACCACTTGGGCAACACACGTCCGAACCGGCGCGCCATGTTGTCAATCACCTTCTCGTCAACGCCCGACGCGGTTATGGACTTTATGAAGTCTGCCTTGCGCAGTTTACGCTTCTTGCCGTTAAGAGTCAGCGCCAGTTCTTCGGGGTCTTCGGGCATGACGAGCGTCGTGGCGAGCATGTCGTAGGCAGGAGTCAGGGTGTATCCGTCGTGCATCGGGTTGTACAACGAGAAGTTCTTAAGGTGCATGTCGGCGTTACCCGTGAGCCACGAGAACACAACCACCTCCCAAAAGTTGACCACATCAAGCTGCGGAGCCGACGAATAACGGCGTATTGCCTTGGCTATCTGCTCGTAAGAGCCTTTATATTTATATTCGGTAAGGCGCTCTGTAAGCTGGCACATGTCCTCCATGGGCACTTTGTTGCCGTCGTCAAGGCGGTCGATACGCCTTGTGATGTAGCACAACTCGCCGTCGCTGAAGCGTATGAGGCTGTGCGGTACGACGCTGATTTTTGCCGCTTCGGCCAGGTGCATGGTAAGGTCTTCAAGCTCAGGCAGGGCTCGGTACGAATTGGTTTGCGGTTTTAGGATAAACCGTCCCCACAGTCCTACGATGGTAAAGCGGTCGGGTTCGTTCCTGCCTCCACGGTTTATGTCGAGCGAAAGCTTTGCCTGCACGCCGGTAAGAGTGGTCTGCGCGCGCACCACCTTGCGTGCCAGGTCACCCAGTTGGGCGCGAATGTACGGCAGCTTGGGAGCCTCTTTCGTTCCGAAAAACTTGCGGGCGCAAGCCGGATGATAGTCGATCTGGCCCTCCTTCAAGTCCTTATAGCAAAACAAACACCTCATCTTTTTGAATTAAGAATTAAGAGTTAAGAATTAAGAAAAATACACTTCGTGAATTAAGAGTTAAGAACTGAATGTCAGGGTTAAGTTAATTAAGAGGTAAAAATTAAGAAAATATGTCTCAGCTTTTGTTCTAATACTGGCTTATTAGCCTCATTTTGCTTATTAGCCTTTATTGTTTTTACTGGCAAGTCATATTTTCTTAATTCTTAACTCTTAATTCTTAATTTCCATGATTCTTAACTCTTAACTTCCTCCGGCACCACGCTTACTGCCCCGATGCAGTCCTTACAGCAGGCAAGAAGCAGCGACATGCGGTCGCGCTGGTTGATTTTCCAGCTCTTTTCGGCTATGTCAAGCAGCCAGCCTTCGGGTATCAGACCGTCGAAGAAGGGAAACATCACCGTGTCGTGATACGCCTCCTGTCTGAGAGGAAGCGTCAGGCTGACAGCCTCGGCACTGCCGGAAGCGAGATAACCGGCGTCGTACTCGAAGGTATAGCCGCTCTCATCTTCTGTCAAACGGCCGGCCAACCGGTCGTAAAGATATACCAATGCACGTTTCATATCTAATTTGTTAGTTGTCAATGGATGAGAGACAAGCAGACGAGGATATTTGTCTCGCCGCTTGCATGCTTGTATCTTGTCACTCGTCTGCTATGGAAACGGCTCCCACCTGGCGGCCGAACAGACGCAATACCTGGTTGATCTTGTCCATGCGCAACGTCTGCTTGCCCTGCTCCAGCTCACGGACAAAGCGCAGGCCAACGCCCGACTTGTCGGCCAAATCCACCTGCGTAAGGCCGAACTTCTTGCGCATCTCTTTCACAAAGTCTGCTATTGCCAAATCATCCATACCTTAATTATTATGTTAACAAGAGCGAACCACAACGTTATAGTACGCCAAGATTACACCCTTTCGGGTACAAATATAATAAAAATTCACGTCAATTATACCTTTTAGGGTATAATTTTATTAAATTAAATTTACTTTATACCCGAAAGGGTACACTCTAAACGCTTTACCAAAGCATATCGGCTTAATTACAAAAGGGCACCTTTTACCTTGCAAAAGGTGGCCTTTCAGGAGCCAAAAGACGGCCTTTTACAACGCAAAAGACCGTCTTTCGCAACTCTATTTATAACTTATTGATAATCAATATGTTACCCTTACACCATCATAAGGGCAAATAACGGCATGCCGACTGCCGTTTCCAACGTATCTTAATGCGCCATTTTAAGCCCCACAACCGACGCTATTAGCGTAGCGATGAAGAACAGGCGCCAGAACGTAGCCGGCTCCTTGAACACCAGAACGCCTACTACCACCGTGCCCACGGCGCCAATGCCTGTCCACACGGGATATGCCGTGCCGATAGGAATGGTGTGTACAGCCTTTGCCAAAAGCACCATGCTAAGCGTAAGACTTATCAAAAATCCGGCGCACCACAGCCAATGCTCCGTGCCGACGGTATCTTTCATCTTCCCCAAACAAAAGGCGAAGCCCGTCTCAAACAGGCCCGCGATAATCAAAATAACCCAATTCATATCGTTTGTTCGCTTTTATGTGATATTATTACAGTAAACGGGTGCAAAGATAACGCAAACGAGAGGAAAGTGAGCTTGCTCACAGTTTCCCGAGTACAGCTTATCTTATGCAAAGATAACGCCCATAATCGACAAAACGTTTTACATTTGATAAAAAGCGTATTGGCGCTTCGTTTCTTTTTAATAAAGGTGACTATATAGGACAATACCCCAACTTCTGCCACGGCGAAACCAATGGCCACGGCAATGCCATAGGACTTACATTTAGGCATAATAAGCTGTAATATAGATAATTATATAGAAAATGGCTTTGCGAAAAAATAGCATAGCACAACTTTTTCTTGCAACAGAGTTATTATATGTTTAGGGTGGTTGGAAATAGTGGCTTTACCGCAAAATCCTATGCTAATAACGGTGTGGAAAGTAGTGGTAGCTATGGAGTGCGGCTATTATGAATGTGGCATTTACTTCTTTTGCTATGACGAAAAAAGAATTTATTGTCCTTACATTCTTTTAATTCAAAAGACATTTGTAATTTTGCATTTGAACCATATGCAATAGTGCAGTGGTAACTTAAATTTTGTTTTTATGACAAAAGTAAAGATGCGCCTCCAATAGCTGAAACGTCACCGCCGGGCTATTTGGTAGGCTAAAATCAAAAAGGCGGTTGGGAAAGCCTTAAAGTTCATAATGCAAACTATTCTTCAATAGGCCATTGAAGAAAACTGGTAGTCTGTTATGCAATGGATAATTTAGCTTTTTCTGTAAAAAGTGAGGAGGGGTGCCAGTTCCCTCCTCTTTTTATAAATGGCTATTACCATTTCTCTGGATACGTCCATACAACATCAGGAGCGCCAAATGTAGAATATGCAATCCAATGTTTTGCCATAATTTCTATTTCTTCATCTGACATAAGTTTACGTGGCTTATAATTAACCAGAATAGGTTTTGCTCTAATATCATCAATAACTGTTATATTCGATGGACGTCTCAGTTTCTTTCTGAATAGTTCAATAAATTCCATTAACGTGTTTTCGTCCTTATTTGCTGACTTGTACAAAATCATATAGTTATCAACAGTTGGCATTTGCTCAAAATTGACAATCTCATGCGAGTAATCGAATAACAACTTACTTGCTTTTAACTGGTATAAATTCTCAATACGTTCTACTTGATAGAAATCTATGCCACGTCCAGACATTCTCTTTATTATCTCACGCCTGTCTTCTAAACTTATTTTTAGCCCAAAATAGATGGCAGTCACGGTCTTTTCAGGTACGGTCTTTTCACCGTATTTTTCAAATACTAAACGCACCTCGTTTTCATACTCCCACGCCAATGATTTTGTACCAAAAACTTTCTTTTGTACTTGAATAATGTTGTCATTTTCTGAAACTTTCGGTCTTTCATCTGCATAAGAAACATGTAAAACGTGGCTTATATCATAATTTGATTGTGCATAATTAGAAAGTTTATCTAAATCATACTCAATACAAAAGCCTGTATGTGAATTAGCGTAATGTGCCCAAAGTAATTCATTACACGGAAATGTTTCATCGTTTTTCAGTTTAGACAAAGAATAAATGCCGACATTATATAGTTTCTGTATTATAGGAGTTACCCAATATTCATGCTCATCTGACTTCGGTAATTCAACAGAGCCTTCAAATGGGTCATTCAACTTTCGCATATCAGCTGCGTATAAAATGTTCTTTGATAGTTGGTCGGTATCTCTTTTCTTCCCGTCTATCACTATGTTCGCTCTATATTTATATACCTTATTCATAAATTTATAGTATTCAAAGTTTAGTTTCGTAAAATGAAATCTAACGTAGAATATTCTAATCCACAGGAATTGCGAAAAGAACTTCAACTAATAGTAGGCAGTCTTAATTTGCCACTCAACGATGAAAAAGTTGGTCAAACATGGACTGGAAGCGGAAAGTCTTTCACGTCACAAGTCTATAAAGAAGTATTAGAACCACTATATTTCAGAAAGGGTCAAAAGAAAGATATATCTTGTGAAAGTTCATCGTGATTTGCATCATTAAAATCATCTTCTGAAACCGCAATTACATCATCAATGGCAACTGATTTGGTTGCGTGTTTAACACCTACTGCAATAAAATAGCCTTTATTTGAAACATCAAATACCTTATAAATTTGCCGCTCAATTCTCCGTGCAGAACTTTAACGCATGAGCCAACTTCTATTTTGTTTTGTTCCATAGCCATTCCGATTTCATTGTTTGCAAAGATACAAAATCCGCCTGATAAAGTGCCACGTTTTCTTGTTAAGAAGATTTAACTATTTAACAAAACTCATTTGATAACAGCAAGTTAGCAACAAGCCACGCCATTTTTACCCCGAAAATCCACAGTTTTCAGGCGTTTTTTGCCCAAAGAAAAATTGTCGCCAAAGTTAATAGCCCCAAAGAACAATAAAACTCTGAGGCTTATGAAAAGGACAGTAGGCAACAATATCGGCAAATTCAAGTCAATGGCGGACTTCCACGCAGCGTTTCCAGACGAGAAAAGTTGTATAAAGTACCTTGAACGCCAGCTTTGGCCAAATGGCGAGCCAGTGTCACCCTATGACCCAACGTCAAAGGTCTATCGCCGTGGCGATGGCATGTACCGTTGCAAGAACACGGGCAAGAACTTCAATGTCCGTATAGGTACAATGTTTGAGGGCAGCAAGACCTCTCTGTACCAGTGGTTCATGGCCATATTCCTTGTCACGTCACACAAGAAAGGCGTATCGTCAATGCAACTGGCCAAGGACATAGGCGTGACGCAAAAGACTGCGTGGTTCATGTTGCAGCGCATCCGTGAGAACTTCGGCATGGAGACAACGGACAAGTTCAGTGGTGAGGTTGAGCTGGATGAAACTTTCGTCGGCGGCAAGAACAAAAACCGCCACAAGAACAAAAAGGTCAAGAACTCGCAGGGCAGGAGCTTTAAGGATAAGACACCCGTTATGGGCATTCTCGAACGTGGGGGCTGCGTGGTTTGTAAAGTGGTCAAGAATACCACCTACAAGCAGCTTACAGTGCCAGTATTGCGTAAGGTTAAGCGTACTGCCAAAGTGTACTCTGATGAATGGCAGGGCTACAAGACTATCAGCAAGCTGTACAATCATCATATTGTTGACCACGGCCACGGTATCTACGTTGACGGCGGCGCATACACCAATACCATTGAAGCGTTTTGGAGCAACTATTGCAAGCGTGCCATAAACGGAACTTACAGTTGGATAAGCCGCAAACACATGCAAAGGTACTTTGATGAGTTCAGCTTCCGCTACAATACCAATGACATGGACGAAAGTGAGCGTTTCCACTATTTCACGGCAAACTGTAGGCGCAGGATAACTTACAATGAGGTGACGAGCCGACCGAAAAAGGCTGCAATATAAAAATACTGTCTGTGGCTACGGATAGAAAAAATAAGGAAACGGATAGAAATCTTATCTACTGTTTCCTTATTCTCCGTCATAGGACACATTTGTAATGCCGTAGCAGCCGTTTCTACTTCTCGGAGGTATAGTTTACTGGAGCTGGATATAAGCGTGGCTTAGCAAGCAAATTTATATGGAAATCATACAATCACACGGCTTGGACTATTGTCGGCAAATCTTTCAGGTCATACGGATAGCCCGTCGCCGTGGTAAGGATGCACAGGTAAGTCACTCCGTACTGGCTGTAATACTTTCCTTTCTCAAAGGCCATGTTCTGCTCGTATGGTATCGGGTCATCCAACGTACCAGCGTGTGACTTGTCAATCCTCGTATAAAGCGATGCCGTGTCAATGGACGGCGGATAGATTGACTGCGGCGTATGCGTCTGCACCACTCGCCAAAGTTTGTTTCCATACCGAAGTATCGTTCCAGCCTTTATCCCTTTTCCCTTTTGCACAGTTCGGAGAAAGTGGAGAACATATTAGCCAGCATAAGTGCCTTGCCGTCCTCCATATCCGTTCTGCCCGACATTTGCTCACGCATGGCTTCCATAAGCTGGGCATTGGGGTCTGACGAAATACGTGCGGTGCGTGCATTCTCAATCATTATTGCAAACTCGTCTTTCCCGTACCCCAATACCTGACCGATGGCTTCCACCTCACTATCTGAGGCATCATGCGCACAAACCTTTCAAGAATGGTTAGCAAGACTTTTTCCTTGAACATCCTGCGCAGGCAGTACATCATGAAGTCCTGCGGTATGCTTTCATAGAATTTCGTGATGTCAAACTTGTAGGCGTAACGCATCCCCTCGCCATCTTTCCGCAAGTCCTTTCGGATATAGTCCAAAAGGTCATGCGTGCCTCTGCGCTTGATGGAGGCGGATGTCGTGCGTATGTACCTGCGGAACACCCTGCGCTCCACGACGTTCATCACGGCATTCACGCCTATCCGCTGTATAATCGGAATGGATTGCACACGGCGCACTTTTGGTCCATCCGTGACCATCCTCTCCTCATAGCCAGTGATACGGAAAGTACCGTCCTTTATCTGACGTGAAAGCATGTTGACAACCTTGTCCTCGTTCTTCATTATCCAACGCCCTATGCGTGTACGTTTGCGCTTCCTGCCACGCATCACAACCGCTATGGAATTGTAAAGGTTTTGAGGCTCTATCACTTCCTTTATGATGTCACTTTCACGTTTCATTTTTCCTTCAATTCTCTGGGTCTGACTTCTTCGGCTGCATGACAATGCCACGCCCTACCAAACTCCACCCTACGCTTTACGTTCCACTTTTCCAATCCCCGTCATGGAAATGCTGTTAGTGAGGCTCGTTTCCCTGGGCACCACGCAGAGGACACGTCCCCAATGTTGTACGCCCAAAATTTCTTTATTGCGTTAAACTCAAATTATTTGCGAGCCGACAACCAATGTTCGTGTTCGCATTCGTGGCATCGTTATTCGCATTCGCATACGAGACACCGCCATCCGCATTCGCATTGTTGTTCGACCGATGCACCTACCAGCGCATGGGAAAGTCCGCCTTTGTGTCCTAATTATACTTGTCTGTACGTGAAAAGCCGTGACGTGCCATCTGGGCAAAATGCTTCTAACGTGATGTCGTTTTCTGCAACCTGCATATATTCACCGCCACGTAGAAAACCACGCTGACCCATATCTTCCTTTATGTCGTCCACTTCCTTTTTCAGTGCGTTATCGGCTTCTTGGCGGCTTTTTGTTTCTACCGCAATGGCATTATTTCTATCTACAACTTCTTTGTCAATGGCGGTTTTGATAGCTGTATTGCGGTCTGAAACCTCCTTGTTGATAGCGGTTGTGATGGCAGTGCCACGGTCTGTCGTTTCCTTGCTAATCTTTTCGTCCAGAGCGTTCAATTTCTCTGTGGTTGCCTTTTGCGACATCACAGCTTCTTCGTCATCACCAGTTCCTTGGACGATGTTGCCATCAAAGCCCCTTAGTGGCAAATCATTCCAATGGTGTTCGCCGTCACCGATTTTGTATTGGTTTGGATTGTCCGAAACATATCCCACCTCGCCCTCTAAGAGTATAGGGTTGTATTCAGCCCATCGGGCTTTTGTATCCCTGCGATGTTGAATTCTGTCTGCCATAATATTATCTGTTTATAAGTTCTTCAATTTCTGTTCCACTGCGTAGTCATGCCAGTTTCCGTACTCGTCATAGTATGCCGTTGGGGTTATCCAAAGTATGATGTCCGTTGTACGCTCGCCATATAGCATTTGCATACCATAAGCCTTAGCCATCTGCGTGGCACGCTTCTTTATCGCTTGCAGGTCATGGCTGCTTAGACCGCTGGGTATGTTTACCAATAGTGGTGTGGTCATGCTCTCACGTCCGAAAGTAAGCGTGGCATTCTTATAGGTAAGCATCTTGCCGCCACGGTGTACACCGTCCTTGAGGTCAGCTTCTAACTCGCCAAACTCTTCCGTTAGGGTGTCTATGATTTTCTGTACGGCTTTATCCCGTGCCTTACTGTCATTGGCAATGTCTTCGGGTGATAAGAGTAAGCTGCTGGCCTTGCGGGCGGCAGACAATGCTTCTACGGCAGCTTTCTCACCAGTTCTTAGCTCTTTCTTCTTCGCTAAAAGGACTTTCTTCAACTGCAACAGACGGTTGTCGGTTGGATTGTATATCAATTGCCGCTGTATGTTCTGCATTTGCAGGTCAATCCACGTTTCGGTTACATTGCCGTTGTCAAGCTGGCGTTTGTATGCCTCAACCTCTGGAATAAGTACGTCCATGTCGCCACCGTTGGCATCCAACGTCTGTGACTGGATGGCTTTCTCTATGTCTGAACCGATGGACGGCGCAGAACCATAGGAAATGCCCTTGTTGATTTGCTGCTCCCTTGCCTTGCGTGCCGCCTCTATCTTCTCTGCGGTATGCAGGTTGTCTTGAAAAATCTTGTTGTTCATATCTTCTTTTGTCTTTTTGTTATTCCTCTTTATACATGATTTGTTCGGGTGCTTTCGCATTATCCAAATCATCTTGGTATTGGAGTGCCACGTCTATTGCTTCCGAAAGGGTGGTAACGGTCTTTTCCTCTCCCTCCTCATTTTCCGTATCAATCGGGAATTTGCTTACCAAATATCCGTCCGTGGTCTTGCTGATTACGATGTCGCCGTTCTCTTGGTTTGTGATATATGAGTTTTCCACGTCCTCAACGCCGATATACGACTTTTGGTCTTGCTCGTTGAATTTCCTTAGCTTCAACATCTTCATCTTGTACATGTCGGACTTGCCGCCATAGGGCGTGGCTTTCCTCTTTGGTTTCTTTTCCGAAACGTCATTGTCCGTGGCTTTCTGAATGTCGCTGTCGCCAAAGGCTTTCGCCATCAGTGCTACCTGACGTTTCCTGTGGTTTTCTGTATCGTCTAACCAGCTCATATCGTTATTGCTTTTAGTTACAACTCAAAAATGGCGGCTTCGCTACCTTGAAGCCACCACGGAACATGGCTACGCTTGTAATGGTGTACGGCTCCACTGAAAAGCAGTTCTACTTTTGCCTTAAATATGATTGTATTTAGCTTATAACTGCCCTGATTGTGACCGTCAGGGAATGATGTTGCGGAAATATAAAACAGACGTCATTCGGCCAATAATCGTTAAAATCCGTGTAGCTGAATAAAATCGCCTGTTATAAGGTGGGTATAAAATGAGGCTGATATGGTACTGCAACGAAAATTTATGGATAAGGAATTGAAGCGGCTGATACAAAGCCGCAAAGTTAAAGTCTAGTTAAAAGGTGAACTTCACCGTGCCACGGATAATTTTGGCAACGTCCTGTGGCAGTTGAAGTATCACCTTGTTCCTAAAACATAAAAAGTTGCAGTCCCAATCAGCCTCTTTTCTTACGACCGATATAATGTCTATAATTTTTGTAAATACAGTGGCAAATCAAGCAAGCTAATTATCTGATTGTATTGGTTTGCCGTATCGCAAAGCCAATATATCCGTTCCCCAATTTCATCCCAAACCTTATATTCAATCCGCTCAACTTGGCTAAGGTCTAATTTTGGAGAAATGTTATCCAATATCCTGAAAAGAGTGGGTAAGGATGTATGCTTCATTCTTGCGAATGGAGAAACGCCACGTTCCTTCTCCCACTTCACCAGCTTGTTTAACTGCCTCTTTGCTTTTGCGTCCATAATACAAGTCAGTTGTTCAACTTACGCTCGCTGTCAGCCAAGGCCAGCTTCTTGTATTCCTCATCCGTCCATTCCGTTTTACGCTCAACAAGACTGTCAATCAAACCTCCCAAATCCTCACAATAGACTTCATCGTGTACGCTGACGACTTTCTTCTTGTCCGCCGAAAGTAGCGTGACAATATAAACATCCCTGCCTTCGTCCAAGCTGACGTAAACCCAGCCTTTGTGCAATACGCCGCTTACCCTTAGTGCCAGCGTGGCCATATCGTTGTAAACCGTGGCTATAAGTTTTGACACACCCCAAGACATTACAACGTCCGTTGTCACGCCGCATCGTATCTGGCGGTTGATTTCATTAGCAATCTTCAATACAAATTCCTGTTCCATTTCGTTTGTCGTTCTTTAATTTCCACGGTAATAAACTTTGGAATGGAACTTTGGTGGGAAAGCAGACACTACAATTATAATAGTAACTGTACGTATGCCATAATACTTAGATTGTAGATGTTAATCGTAATTTGGAATTGACATGAAAATGGGAGTGCCTTTGGTCTAAAGACACCCCCATTTCTTGATACATAGATTGTACTTTTCTATCTATCCCAATCATCGAAAGTCGGAATGTTGTCGTTTCTGTCCTGATGGTACATTTGTTCTTCCTGCTTCATATCCTCCAAAACCTTACGTGTCAGTTCATCATCTTTCCGTTTCTCAATGGAAATGATAATTGACAACGTGACAATAATCGTTGTTGGTATAAGAAATATCCACCAAAGGACTTTTGCCAACGTATCATTCTCACGGTATTCTCCTTGATTGATAGTCTTTGAGCAGGCAAGGAACAACAGCCCGAAGATACCATAGAAACACGTTAGAAAAAACCAATTCCAGGGGTTTCTGCCACGCCTTGTAGCCAATACAGCGGAAAGTATCGCCCACAGAAGATTAAACACTGCAAACAACAGCCAAATTAAAGTCAGGCTTATACCTCCCAAGCCTAACAATGCTAAAATTGCTTCAATAGCTTCCATATTCTATGAATTTATAAGTTTCAATTCTCTGTCCTTTGTTTCTGTCCATTTGTTTATGTGATACCAGCCTTTGAGCTTTTGATTACATATAGTAGTATCACAACGAAAAACATTCTTGTTATGTAGGTATTCCCATTCTTCATCGTTTAGTCCTGTGCAGTTCCAATCCGCTTCCTCTGGGTTAAAGTAGTCATTCAAGTCAACCTTTACATATGATGTTTTTTTAGCTACCATCTTTGTTTCGTAAAGGTATGTATCGCAAATCACAATGGAGTCATGCCTAATTCCGTTCTTGACATAGGAACTTGTTGTACAACTATGGTGTGGCCCAGAAATCAGACCTGACGTATTTTTCTTTTGCTCTGGAATTTTTATAAGCGCATTTTCTTTCAAGCCCTTGTCTATTCCATACTTCTTTGTTATTTGTTCATAGTATTCAGCCAAAGGTAGCAGTTCTTTCCTCATAAGCTCCTTGCGTATTTTATCTTCATTAAACAAAAACCATACACCTATTTTTGCTTCCAAAAGATTTATTTTCTTGAAGTCCGTTTTTCGCCCATGTTGTTTGTCCTCTACGGCTTTATCAATTGCATCAAAGTAATTGTTCATCATTGCGAAAAACTCTTTTTCCGCATCTGTTATGGCAAGCTCCATATCCAGCCTATGCTTGAATTCAGTCTTGCCTTCTTTTCCACTCTTTTCGTCTTTTACCGTAACTGTCGGTTTTGTAGTGCTACTTTTCTTGTCTGAAAAATGCTGGTATGCTAAATAACTACCAACACCCAGCACTGCACCTAAAATCAGAATTGCTGCTGTTATTAAAATCTTCTTCATCTTTTGGCGAATTTTACGGTCTAAACTCTGCGCAGCCAATAGAGTCCAGTTTGTTTTTGTTTCAGCAAAGTTTATATATAAGGAAAGTGGGCTGCTCCTACCGTGCATACCCGAAAGCATCGCCAAACGCTTGTACAACGCACAGTAGGGCAACCCACTTGATATGAGCTGTCCTCTGTGCCTCGTTGTACTTTCTTAAATTGGCGATTTATCGAGTATAAGGCACTTCCTTTTTATTTCCGCAATGTCTGTCCTATTGGACGGCGCGAAGATACAAAATTTATGTGAAAGTTGTTATTATCAATATGATTTATATCAAAAAAAAGCCATCTCAAGTTTATTTTGAGACAGCCTCTTTTTATTATGTTCATTTTAGAACATGATGTTACTTACCATCTTTTTTTTCTTTTTGTTCTTTATCATGCGGCATTTTCGACATGGCCTTTTCTAATTGCTTTGTAATATTCTCTGATACTTTTTTTGATATACGAGTAGAAATCTCGTCAACTTGTTCTTTTGTCAACAGAGTTCCTTCCATATTCGTTTGGGAGTACAGGCTACTAATCATTGTATTATACATAATAAATCCTCCTTTACTTAAAATAGTTACTAAAAAATGAAGAATTTAATTCTGGCTTAAAATAGTGTTTCCTATTTATCCAGACAAAACCATCGCCTTTAGATATAACTGCCACATCTACTGGTCCACCAACAGTTTCTTCCCCCGGTTGCATTCTTCTGACAAGTGATGTAAGGGAAATAAAACTTTCTGCCATGTTTGCCATATCTTCCTTATCTAAGGATACAACCGTATTCAACAATGGGGTGGTGTATGTATCACGCATTTCCTTATTGATTTGGGATGTTATATCTTTAATTATATGCTGCAAATCTAAACCCTTAACAGCCATAGATATAATAGCTGTTGACGGGTCTGAGTCTAAAATTTTCGTAATGGCACCTGAGAAAGATTTTATTGACTTGTCAATTACATTATAAATTATGTCTTGAAAAGTAGGATTGATACCTCGTATTATTGTTTGAGTAACATCTATTTGGGCAAACGGAATTATTATTGCCCCGTGTCCATGTTCTGTTATTTGTGCGACATTATTTTCATCTAAATAATATTTTAGATGATTGTCAATACCTAAAGAAACATTAATCGGATATAAAGACGGGTATATTTCTTTTTCTCCGTAACCGACAAATACTAAACCAGTATAAAATGGTTGAGAAAATTTAGCTGATATGTAATAGAAAAATGTTTCTATCAAAAGTTCTATATCGTCAATGTCATCAACACCCTTAACATAATCTTTTATAGGCGTATAAGCAAAATGCTTAAAATCCTCATAAGAATATGTTGCAAATTCAGGACATTTGTCAGAATTACGATTGTAGTTCAAACAATTCTTTAGCTTTTCCTCTACTAAATCATTAGTAAGTTCATCTTTACCAATGTTTTTATCTCTCAATATTTCACCGCGACAAATATTCAGAAATGAATCCAACAAGTAAATCATAAATTCTTGTTGAGTGTGCGCATCACAAAAGAAATTTCGTGTATGCAAATATTTGATAAAATCATCTACATAATCTTTAAGATAAGGAAAATCTTTTTCTTTTAACTGTTTGCGATACTCCTTTATGATAATATCCCATGGCACTCCCATAAAAGCAGCGTTATTATATGTCATTACTGCTACTGGATGGTACTTAGACAGTGTAAATATCTTATTTGCGCTATTTATCACCTTATGAGTATTGCCCATAGTTACAGCACTATCTGCAGCAATTGCTACCGCATGCTTATTTAATACTCCAACGATTGCTGTCATTTTCTTAGTTACTTTTTGAACGGCTACAAATATAATGAAAAAGATTGATGTTGATGACATTAAAGGCTTGCTTTTTATCGATAATATAGATTTTTTATCCTTTTCATTAAGTTAAACACAATGCTTTTGCGTTCTTAATGAATGTCAAATAGATGATAAATATTTTGTAGTTAGTTCATAGACATACAAAGGATTTATTTACAGCCACACCCATAGCAACGCCACTCACTCCACCTATCCACCGTCACCACCTACACAACGACAACATAACGCCTTATATCAGTCATGCCCTAATAAATCCGCCATCACCAATCATCCTAAACCTAATAATAACTCTGTTGCAAGAAAAAGCGATGCCACGCTATATTTCCGCAATGCCACTTTCTGCTTAATCACCTATATTCCAGACTATTACGTCTGAATACAGGTTTTTATGATTTTGTCATGGCCATTGGTTTCGCCGTGGCAGAAGTTGGGGTAGCGAAATATATAGTCACCTTAATAAATTTGCATCCGAAACCATAAAGACATGGACATCGAGCAGATTATATCACGTACCTATCCCCTACCGCCCGCCTCAATAGAACGGCTTAAGGCCCTTATGGAGGAAATAGAATTGCCTAAAGGCCACCATGTGCTGTGCATGGGAAAGGTGGAGAAGGACATTTTTTTCATCAAGCGCGGCATAGCACGCGCCTACACCTCGGCCGACGGCGAAGATAAGACTTTCTGGATAGGCGAAGAGGGCGACACGCTCGTGTCGATGAACGGATACGTGAACAACCGCCCGGGCTACGAGACGGTGGAGCTTATGGAGCCGTCGGTGCTCTACGTATTGAAGCGCAGCGACCTGCAACGCCTCTTCCTCGACGACATAAACATAGCCAACTGGGGCCGGCGCTACGCCGAGACCGAGCTGATAGCCACCGAGCGCAGGCTCATCTCGTTTCTCCTCACCGACGCGTCGGAGCGTTACAGCCGCCTCATGGCCGACAATCCCGAATACCTGCAGCGCCTGCCGCTGGGCAGCATAGCCTCTTACCTCGGCATAACGCAGGTGAGCCTAAGCCGCATCAGGGCGAAAATCAAGTGACCAACAGCCTCGGTGCGCATAAGCTGCAGCCGCCTTCTTCTGCCACATTTATGGTTCATCCGCAGTTCTGTTGGATAAAGATAAGATGCTGATATTCAAGTATTTGTATTATCTTGTATGCTCATAAGTCCCTGATAATCAGTACCTGTATATTGATTAAATTGAAATTTAGGGCTATAAAACTATCCGGCTTATCCATACTTCAAATTATATAACAAAACTATTGATTTTTAATCTTTTAAAAGAAAAACTCGATGTGCTCAATTTTATGTTGCTGAAAGGCCATCCAACAAAACTGCGGAAGAACCACATTTATAGTGTATAACATTGCTACAGCATAACGGCCTTTTTCCAAAAGACCGTCTTTTGCTTTGCGAAAGGCCACCTTTCAGCGTGTAAAAGGCCGTCTTTTGGAAGCTAAAAGACGGCCTTTTGCAAAGCCGTTGGCCGTGGCTTGCGAACGTGCTCATTATCAATGAATTATGAATTTATCATTCATAACGGCAAATAATTTGGCTTTTTGTCGGATTTTTTATAATTTTGCCGTCCGAAAGTAAATGAAATATAATATGATGACAGCTAACGAAATCCGTGAATCTTTCAAGAAATTTTTTGAATCGAAAGGACACAAGATAGAGCCGTCGGCACCGATGGTTATCAAAGACGACCCCACACTGATGTTCACCAACGCAGGTATGAACCAGTGGAAGGATATTATTTTAGGTACGCGCGACCCTGAACCGCGCCGCCGCGCAGACTCGCAGAAGTGCCTGCGAGTGAGCGGAAAGCACAACGACCTTGAGGAGGTGGGCCACGATACTTACCACCATACGATGTTCGAGATGTTGGGCAACTGGAGCTTTGGCGACTACTTCAAGGAGGGCGCGATTGACTACGCCTGGGAATACCTCGTAGACGTGCTCCACCTTGACCCGAAAGACCTGTATGTTACGGTGTTCGAGGGTTCGCCGGAGGAGAACCTCGAGCGCGACGACGAGGCCGCGCGCTACTGGGCAAAGCACGTGCCCGCCGACCATATAATCAACGGAAACAAGCACGACAACTTCTGGGAGATGGGCGACACGGGACCCTGCGGACCGTGTTCTGAGATCCATCTCGACTCGCGTACGCCCGAGGAGAAGGCCAAGGTGCCCGGACGCGAGCTGGTGAACAAGGACGACCCGCAGGTAATCGAGATCTGGAACCTCGTCTTCATGCAGTACAACCGCAAGGCGGACGGCTCGCTCGAGAAGCTGTCGATGAACGTTATCGACACGGGAATGGGCTTTGAGCGCCTCGTTCGTGCCCTGCAAGGCAAGCACTCTAACTATGACACCGACATATTCCAGCCCATCATAAAGGAAATATCGCGCCTCTCGGGCCTTGAATACGGCAAAGAGGAGAAAACAGACGTGGCAATGCGCGTCGTTGCCGACCACCTGCGCGCCGTTGCTTTCTCTATAGCCGACGGCCAGCTGCCGGGCAACGCCAAGGCAGGTTACGTTATCCGCCGTATCCTGCGCCGTGCCGTCAGGTACGCATATACCTTCCTCGGACAGAAAGAGGCATTCCTCTTCCGCCTCGTGCCCACGCTTATCGCCGAGATGGGCGAGGCTTATCCCGAGCTGACGGCGCAGCGCGAGCTTATCATGAGGGTGATAAAAGAGGAGGAAGACTCGTTCCTTCGCACTCTGTCTAACGGTATCAACATGCTCAACGACGCAATGGACGAGGTTAAGAAGGAGGGCAAGACCGAGCTTGACGGCGCCAAAGCATTCCGCCTGTTCGACACTTACGGCTTCCCGCTCGACCTTACCGAGCTTATCTGCCGTGAGAACGGACTGACCGTTGACGAGAAACAGTTTGACGAGGAAATGCAGAAGCAGAAGCAGCGCGCACGCAACGCAGCCGCCGTTGAGAACAGCGACTGGACCGAGTTGCGCCAGGGCGAACAGCAGTTCGTGGGCTACGACTATACCGAATACGAGTGCCACATTCTACGCTACCGCAAGGTGACGCAGAAGAAAAACACTTTCTACGAGCTGGTGCTCGACAATACGCCGTTCTACGGGGAAATGGGCGGCCAGGTAGGCGACTGCGGTGTGCTGGTAAGCGAGAACGAAACGGTTGAGATAATCGACACAAAGCGTGAGAACGGACAGTCAATACACATAGTAAAGGCGCTGCCCAAGCAGCCCGAAGCTGACTTCATGGCCTGTGTCGACACAGACAAGCGCGAGGCAAGCGCCGCCAACCATACGGCAACCCACCTGCTCGACTACGCCCTGAAACAGGTTCTTGGCGACCATGTAGAGCAGAAAGGCTCGTACGTATCACCCGACACGCTGCGCTTCGACTTCTCCCACTTCCAGAAAGTGACCGACGAAGAGATACGACAGGTTGAGCGGATTGTAAACGATATGATACGTCAGGACATCCCGTTGGACGAGCATCGCGACATGCCTCTTGACGAAGCGAAGAAGATGGGAGCCATTGCGCTGTTCGGAGAGAAGTACGGCGACAAGGTTCGCGTGGTGAAATTCGGCCCCAGTGTTGAGTTCTGCGGCGGTATCCACGCACGTTCAACCGGCCGCATCGGCATGATAAAGATTATATCCGAAAGCAGCGTGGCCGCCGGAATACGCCGTATCGAGGCAAAAACGGGCAAGGAATGCGAGGAACTTCTGTACAACATAGAAGACGCGATGAAGGCTATCCGCGCGTTGTTCAACAACGCAAAAGACCTGAAAGGCGTCATTGAAAAATATATCGAGGAACACGACTCGATGAAGAAGAGTATCGAGAGTTTCCAAGCAGAAGCCGTAGAACAGACAAAAGACAAATTGCTGGGCCAGGCAAGAATGGTAAACGGCGTGAAAGTTGTGTCTGCCGTAATCCCGATGAAACCCGACATGGCTAAAGACTTGGTATTCAAGGTTGCTGCGGCAGAGCCGGGCCATCTGCTCTGTGTCGTAGGCAGCGTATATGAAGGACGCCCGACGCTCAGCGTGATGATAAGCAAAGACCTCATAGCCGACCACGGCCTTAACGCCGGACAGATGGTACGCGAGGCTGCGAAGCTCATACAAGGCGGCGGCGGAGGCCAGCCACACTTCGCCACTGCAGGCGGAAAGAATCCCGACGGACTGTCGGCCGCTGTGGACAAGGTTATCGAGCTCGCCCAACTTTAATAAAACAAGCAAACCGGTAACGAACGGGCAGACAAGGAGAAACGGCCTAACGGCCTCAAAATCCCTTGTCTGCCCGTTCGTTGAAAAATAACAACCGAATAAGCACAAATATTCACCTAATAAACACTCCTTGGCGCAGAGTATGCCAAAGTGGGGATTTAAGGTTTTGCTCCTGTCAGCAAATAAAGTTATCTTTGCAATTCAAGAATGTCCAAATTGTAAAGTAAGCGATTGTATGAGAGGACTTAGAATGATGAAAAACAACCTTGGTCCGGTAACTATCGGCACCATAATAAGGAGCAAACTGAAAGAACGCAGACATACGGTAGTATGGTTCGCTGAGCAATTAGGCTGCAGCAGGACTAATGTCTACAAAATATTTGCCAAGCCCTCAATCGACACAGAAGAACTGTTCAAGATATCCAGGATTCTCGATTTTGATTTTTTCAAAGCCTACAGCGAAAAACTAAGCTGTAGAAATGAATGAGACCTACGGGTAACTCACCGCATGGCGTCATTCCGCTTGTGGCAAATCAAGGCTTTTCATACCCCTAACCAGACGCTCGTATGTATCTTGCGGAATTACACGTCCACGGGGAGTACGCACAACCGGAAAGCCGGCAAAGTAACTGTCGGTCGATATATGCCATGAAAAAGACTTAATATCCGTTGACCTCTTCAGTATCCTGTCAATGGAAATAACGTATCTCGGACTTACCACCGAGACTATATGCCGTCCCCAAAAAGTCACGACCGCAAGTATAATCCGTGCCTTGTTGTTTGTCCTGACGGCGTTGAGTGGCGTGCCGTTCATACGCGCCGAGACTGTAATATTCCATCCGTCAGCGTTGATACGGTCCATGTTCTGACGGAAAATAACCCCGTGCGGAGCGGTGTCTTTCAAACGCTTGTACTCAATCAGCAGGTGTATCATCTCATGAAGGAGCACGCTCTTGAACGCTTTAGAGTCCATGTCGTAATAGTTACTTATACGTATGGCATACTCGGTTCTTGTCCTGAACATCTTTTTTGTACGTTTCCACGACATCGAACCGAGGCGAGTTCTCGACATGCCTACCGACAATGCCGGCATGGGCAGTATGCCACCGAAATACTTAACATTGAATTCGGAGAACCATTCTTCAAGTTCTTTTACACTTATACGCATTTACCACAAGCCCTGTTTACGAACCGCCAAAACAAGCGCAACGGCCTGAAACGGTGAGGGAATAGCCTTATATCCCCACGGTTTCAGGCCGTTGGTTACATGATTCCTAAATATTGTTATTGTCAGAGATAGCCTGCATAATCTGAGCTTCTATCTCCTCACACAGCTCCGGATTATCCTTGAGCAATATCTTGGTGGCATCACGTCCCTGCGCAAGGCGGCTTCCCTGGTAAGAATACCACGAGCCGCTCTTCTGTATGATGTCATATTCAACGCCGAGGTCAACAAGTTCACCGACCTTGGATATTCCCTCGCCAAACGTTATTTCAAACTCTGCCTTGCGGAAGGGTGGCGCAACCTTATTCTTTACAACCTTAACACGCACTTGGTTGCCTATAACCTGGTCGCCGTCCTTTATACTTGTAATGCGACGGATGTCAAGTCGCACACTGGCATAGAACTTAAGGGCGTTTCCTCCGGTTGTCGTTTCAGGATTACCGAACATCACTCCTATCTTCTCACGCAACTGGTTGATGAATATGCAAGTAGTGTTGGTCTTGCTGATGGTTGACGTCAGTTTGCGCAAAGCCTGACTCATAAGGCGTGCCTGCAGGCCGACGTTGTTGTCGCCCATGTCGCCTTCTATCTCCTTCTTCGGCGTAAGGGCGGCCACAGAGTCAACAACGAGGATGTCGATGGCCGACGAACGGATAAGCTGGTCGGCTATTTCAAGAGCCTGTTCGCCGTTATCGGGCTGCGAGATGAGCAGGTTGTCGATGTCAACACCTAACTTAGCTGCGTAGAAACGGTCAAAAGCATGCTCCGCATCTATAAAGGCGGCAATGCCTCCGGCCTTTTGCGCCTCAGCGATGGCATGTATGGCGAGCGTTGTCTTACCGCTACTTTCGGGACCGTAGATTTCTATTATCCTGCCACGAGGATATCCGCCTACGCCCAGTGCGGCATTAAGTCCGATACTGCCCGTGGGTATTACCTCAACATTCTCAATGTTCTCGTCGCCCAATTTCATGATTGAGCCTTTGCCAAAATCCTTCTCTATCTTTGCCATTGCGGCCTGAAGGGCTTTCAGTTTACCTTCCTGTGCCATTGCGTCGGCCGCGTTGTCTTTGTCTTTTGCCATTGTTTCTTTGTTTTAGGAGAGAAGGAGTAAGGAGTAAAGGAGTAATTAGAAATGCACTTATGCTACGTTGCATACAGCCGGGCACCGACCAACAAAACATGTCTACTTACTACTTTCCTCCGTTCTCCTTTATTACTTACTATTTAAATCTTACAATTCCAGGTCACCGTCGAATACCTCATGCCAAGGCAGACCTTGCTTATTGAGCTGCTCCATGAACGGATCCGGGTCAAACTCCTCAACGTTCCACACGCCGGGCTTGCGCCACAGGCCCTTGAAAAACATCATGGCGCCAATCATCGCGGGCACTCCCGTAGTGTAGCTTACGCCCTGCATGCCGGTCTCATTGTACGCTTCCTGGTGCTTGCAGTTGTTATATATATAATAGGTGCGCTCCTTTCCGTCCTTCAGTCCGCGTATGCGGCAGCCTATGCTCGTCTCGCCGTCGTAGTTGCTGCCAAGGTCCTGCGGGTTGGGCAGCACGGCCTTGAGGAACTGGAGGGGCACTATTTTGACCTTTACCGTCTTGCCCGAGCCGTCAGCCAACGGTGCCTCATACTCTATTTCGTCTATTCTTGACATGCCGATGTTCTGGATAACGTCAAGATATGTCAGGTATTGCTGGCCGAAAGTCATCCAGAAGCGTGCCTGCTTGATTGTCGGATAGTTCTTCACGAGGCTCTCCAGCTCTTCGTGGTGCATAAGATAGCTCTCGCGCGGGCCGATGTTCGGGTAAGTCAAGGCCTTGTGAACCTCGAGAGGTTCGGTCTCAAGCCATTGTCCGTCCTTGTAGTAAAGGCCCTTCTGCGTTATCTCGCGTATGTTTATTTCGGGGTTGAAATTGGTGGCGAAAGCCTTATGGTGGTTGCCGGCGTTGCAGTCCACGATGTCGAGATACTGTATTTCGTCGAAGTGATGTTTAGCCGCGTATGCCGTATATATGCCGCTCACGCCGGGGTCGAAGCCGCAACCGAGGATGGCGGTCAGGCCAGCCTGCTCGAAGCGCTCCTTGTAAGCCCACTGCCATGAGTACTCGAAATGTGCCTCGTCCTTGGGCTCATAGTTGGCAGTGTCAAGATAGTTGCATCCGCAAGCCAGGCATGCGTCCATGATGGTGAGGTCTTGGTAAGGCAACGCAAGGTTGATAACCATCTCCGGCTTGTAGTCGTTGAAGAGGGCCTTAAGCTGCTCCACGTCGTCGGCATCAACCTGCGCGGTCTTGATGTCCATGTCGATTCCGGCCTTGTGGATGGCCTCGACGATGAGGTCGCACTTCTCCTTGCGCCTGCTTGCAATCATAAACTCAGTAAAAACGTCAGCGTTCTTGGCGATTTTGAACGCTGCCACTGTAGCGACGCCACCGGCGCCAATCATTAATACTCTTCCCATTGTAGTTATTTTATTATTTGTTGTTTGCTTTTATTTTGGAGGTTTGGAAGGCCGGGAGGACTGGGGGAACGGGGACAGCTGGAACGGTTGTCAACAGACCGTTGGGCGCAAAGCCTCTTCTTCACCTTTTCACTTCTTCACTCTTTCACCTTTCCTTTACTTTTTATCTAATTCTTCAGCCCGTATTCCGAGAGCGTTCATCAGCGAGTAGCCAAGTATCTCCTGGCGGAAGTTGCCGCCCTGCATGGGCTGCATGGCGAACACGGTCACGCGCTTGTCTTCGTCCACACGGCGCAAGGCATGGCGCACATCATCGTACATCCGCTCAGCGTCGGGCACTATCATGACGCGCTTTACGTCCTTATGGTTGCACACAATCTCGACCGTTTCGGTAAAAAAATCCTCCTTTGTGGCCATGTCCTCGGGCGACAATGCCGAGATAACGAACTCGCCGAGGTTATCCCTGAAAGCCTTTCCGTCAAGCTCTTCAGCATATATTGACGGCTTGAAGTTCTCCAGTCGGCCGTTCTTCCTGTCGTGTATAAGTATCACTTGCGTAACATTGTCACCCTCGCGTAATCCTCCGTCAAGGGCCACACAGTCAATCCACCGCGCCATGTCGGCCTGCGGTATGCGCCGCTCAATCATGCGCTCGAAGTTCACGATAAGGTCAAAAGCTACCTTGTCTATATAGTCGCCGTCGGCTATTATCACATTGTCGCACCATTTCACGGCGCCCGTTAAACCATTATTCATGTATGCAAACTTACACAAATTCTTCGGAATAAACGAATAAAAAGTACAAAATACAATAATAATTAAGGTTTAAAAGGCGTGCGTAACCTACCTACTGCAGCCTATCGCACACCATGCCAAACGGTCCTTCGGCATGGCGGCTACCGCCTCTTGCATAATATCCTGATAATCAACGCATTGTAAAAGGCCATCTTTTAGCGTGCAGAAGATGGCCTTTTAGAAGACGAAAGACGGCCTTTTACGTTTCAAAAGGCCGTCTTTCGCAAAACATGCAGCCACGACCCGCAGAACGGGCAGGCGCAAGGGGTATCATTACGGGCGGCAAAGCGCCTCGCAAACGCTGTCCTGAAACCTGCGTCCTGACGACGCATGGCGTATGCCCATGTTGATAATCGAGAAGCAGAGTACATGCCCATTGGCCGCCGTACAATATCCGGCCAGGCCGCTGACGCCGGTCACTGTACCCGTCTTGGCATGCACGTTGCCGCGCGCATAGCCGCGGCGCATGCGGTCGTCAAGCGTTCCGTCCATGCCAGCTATCGGCATTGAGGCGTACAGGGGCACGTATATGCGGTCGTGGCAGTAGGCGTATTTAAGGAAAGCGACCTCCAGTTCGGGCGACACATAGTTGTAAAGCGACAGCCCGCTGCCGTCGGCAATGTAATAATCCGACGCATCATAACCGAGCTTCTCTATCAAGCGGTTCATCATCCGGCGGCCGTCCTTGGCGGTTACCGTGGCAGAATGTACCCTCGACGCTGCCAGATGATAGAACAATGACTCCGAATAAAGGTTGTCGCTTTTCTTCATCATGCGAGGCAAAATGTCCTTGACGGCACGCTTGACGGTGCACTTCCGTATGGCGTCAGACGGCGTACGGGCCTCCTTCACCTCACCTTCAACCGTTATTCCGGCACGGTGAAGACGGCTCTTAAACTCCTCCACGAAACCGTCCTTGCCGTTAATCAGCAACGGAGTAAGCACGGGATTGTCGTCGTCCCAGCACCAGCCCTCGCCCAGGCGGTCGACGTCTTTCATCGAGAGGTCGGCATACAGATTGCCGCGAATAGTGTCAATGCCGAGGCTCCGCACGCTGTCAACGAACACGGACAGATCACGCTGGCCGAACACCGGGTCAAAACCGCCCTTGCAATACAGGTCGCCGTCGAGCACGCTATCCGTCACCTCGCCCGTCATGTACAGCCCAGTCTCGTACTCATAACCGTCGCCAAGACGGTCGAGAGCCGCCACGGCCACCATCATCTTCAGCGTGCTGGCCGGTCGCATGAGCTGTTTCTCGTTATATTTGAATATAACCGAGTCGGCCGTAAGGTCGTAAACCATCAGTCCAACGGTAGAAGTACGCAGCATATCGCTGCGCAACAGCACGTCAAGCCGCGACTGCACGTCAATCGGCCAGAGCAGGTTCGGCTCGGCGATCACAGTGTCTTGCACGGCCGAATCGGTCGCGACGCTATCCTCCGTGACGCCCGCTACCGTCCCGGAGACATAATGCAAGCCCGTTGGCACGGCCGCCGACGACATCAAAAAAACAGCCATTGACACAAGGGCAATGGCCTGCAAACGAATATTCCAGTATTTTCTCATTTCAATCTAAAGGCTAAACGCATTCCTTCAACCTGCTTTCCAACTCGGCCATAAACGCCGTGAGACCGGCCGGCTGCACGGATACCACATGGTCTAAACCGTATCTTACCAATACATAATCCACGGGAAACAATCCCGCACGCAGCCTCTCAATGCCCGTTATGTCGCCAATGCGCAGCCTCAACGGCCGTGAGAAGCGCCCCCGGCAGACAACAAGCCAGCCGTCTTCAGTAACGACATACCGCGTATTTACCGTCCTGTCAACCATCAGCACGCACGCAGCCACAAGTACGATACCTGCCATAATGCCAAGCGCCGACCAACAGCAAAACGCCCATACGGCACCACCCGCTACCACGATGATACCGGCATAATTCAACCAAGAAGCACGGTGACGGAATACTTTGTCCATGATTTTGCGTGCAAAGTTAGTCATTTTATCAGTAAAATACATGTTTATGAGGTTTAAAGAAACCTTTTATACATCAAAAAAGGCCATAAGCGTGTTCTCTATCGGAAATTCTTTGTACTTTTGCAGGCAAAATCCAACCGACATAAGGCAAGCCGGCCTGTCGCAAACCTACAAGAACATGCCGTTCATCAGGCGACAAAGACTAATATCCTTGTCCGCTTGTCAACAGCCTGAATGCCGCATAAAAACTGTTATTATGGTTTATAAATATGACTTTCTGATTATCGGCGGAGGCGTAGCCGGTATGAGTTATGCCCTGAAAATAGCACGGGCACGCAAGGGAAAAGTATGTATCATCTGCAAAACCACGCTCGACGAGGCCAACACGGCGAAGGCTCAAGGCGGCATTGCGTCGGTTACCAACCTCGCTGTTGACAACTTCGAAAAGCACATTGAGGACACGATGATAGCCGGAGACTACATCAGTGACCGCAAGGCTGTTGAACAAGTGGTGCGCAACGCGCCGTCGCAGATTCGCGAACTGGTACAATGGGGCGTTAATTTCGACAAGAAAGAGAATGGCGAATACGATCTTCACCGTGAAGGCGGACACTCAGAGTTCCGAATACTGCACCACGCCGACGATACCGGAGCAGAAATACAGCGTGGCCTTATGGTGGCAGTAAGGAACAATCCGGACATCGAAATCAAGGAAAACCACTTCGCCGTGGAAATCATTACGCAGCATCATCTCGGCATAGAGGTAACCCGCCGCACGCCCGACATCGAGTGTTACGGCGCCTATGTGCTCAATCCCGATACGCAGAAAGTCGACACTTACCTGAGCAAAGTTACCCTGATGTGCACTGGCGGGTGTGGCGCTGTATATCAGATAACCACCAACCCCATCATAGCAACGGGCGACGGAGAGGCTATGGTGTACCGTGCAAAGGGCACAGTGCAGGACATGGAGTTCGTACAATTCCACCCGACAGCCCTCTACAACCCGGGAGAGACACATCCGGCATACCTCATCACCGAAGCCATGCGCGGCTACGGAGGCATTCTCAGGTTGCCTAACGGCGAATCATTCATGGAGAAATACGACAAGCGTCTGTCCCTAGCGCCACGCGATATAGTGGCCCGCGCCATCGACAAGGAGATGAAGATACACGGCCTTGACCATGTATGCCTTGACGTAACGCATAAAGATGCGGAGGAAACGAAGCACCATTTCCCCAACATTTACCACAAATGCCTTTCCATCGGCATTGACATTACCAAGGAATACATACCCGTACGCCCGGCGGCCCACTACATGTGCGGCGGCATAAAGGTTGACCTTAACGGCGAATCGTCAATCCACCGCCTTTACGCCATCGGCGAATGCTCTTGCACGGGACTGCACGGCGGCAACCGTCTGGCCAGCAACTCGCTCATCGAGGCCGTTGTCTACGCTGACGCGGCGGCACGCCACAGCTTGGCGCACGTTGACGAATACGAGTTCAACGACCGTGTGCCGGAGTGGAACGACGAAGGAACGATGACCAATGAGGAGAAGGTTCTCATCACGCAAAGCGTCAAAGAGGTTGGCCAGGTGATGAGCAACTACGTGGGAATCGTGCGCAGCGACCTGCGCCTGAAGCGTGCATGGGACCGCCTCGACCTGCTTTACGAAGAGACGGAAGCCCTCTTCAAGCGCGTAAAGGCAAGCCGCGACATATGCGAACTGCGCAACATGATTAACGTAGGCTACCTCATCACGCGCCAGGCAATCGAACGCAAGGAGTGCCGCGGACTGCATTACACGATTGATTATCCGCTCCACGCGTACGATAAAAGTAATTCATAATTCATAAATTCAAAATTCATAATTGGGTTGGATGTCTTTTTTAGTGTTGAGAATACTCATCAACCCAATTATGAATTTTGAATTTATGAATTATGAATTAAAAAGTTCTTTCTGTCCTCAACGATGTCGGTTATGTTGGCCGACGCCCATTCTATCAGGTTATTTATCAGCGGAATAAGGGTCTGTCCGCGCTCGGTCAGGGTGTATTCCACCTTTGGCGGAATCTCGGCATACACCTTGCGGCTGATTAGTCCGTCAGCCTCGAGCACCTTCAGAGCTGCCGACAACATTTTCTTGGATATGTCGGGGATATACAGCTTCAGTCCGTTAAACCGCAACACGCCATGCTGTTCCAGCGTATAAAGCACCAGCATTGACCATTTATCGCCTATTCTCGACAGCACGTTCCTTATCGGACAGGTTGGGAACAAGGCGTCATTAACCTCTGTTTTAAGCATATCGATTACACGTTTAATAAATTACGGAAGCACCTTTTGGTCTACAAAAGTAACCATTATGGACGAAACATCATGACGCTTCGTGTTAAACATTGTAAAAGTCTGAAATGCAACGTGTTGTAAACCAGCATTTGTAACCTCGGAGTAACCGGGTTTCATCAATTTCACTTCTTGCATGTCATACCGCGTTTTCATAACTTTGCACTGTCAAAAATAACAATAACATAAAGCAAACAAGATGAAAGAGATCAAGACTTTAAGGGAAGGTAGCAACTTTACGGCAGTGACCGTAGGCAAGTTAGACAAAGTAAGTGAGTATAGCCTGCCGCTCGGCGAGGGCGTGGTAATCAACGGCAAGGTGTTCACCGGCGGCGCACTGAAGTCAACAGGCATGGAGATGTCGCTCCAGACGTTCGCCCCGGGCGAAGGCAGCGCGTTCGTACATGCTCACAAGGAGCACGAAGAGCTGTACATGGTAATCAGTGGCGAAGGCGAGTTCCGTGTCGACGATGCACTGTTTGAGGTGGGCGAAGGCAGTCTCGTACGCGTGGCTCCGGCCGGAAAGCGTGCGCTGCGCAACACTGGCAACGGGCCTATGCTTGTAATGTGCATACAGTACAAGGCCAACTCGTTCGGGTCTGAAGACACTCCGGCCGCCGACGGAATAATCCTTGAGGACGAGGTGTTTCCCGATGGATTGAAGTAAACGAAAGATGAATGTCCGCAAAGCTACCATTCATTGGCAGTTAAAGGAGTTAAAGAAGTTATCGTTAATTGCGGTCGCCAAGTAGTTAAAGGCATAACCACTTCGCCTTACTCCGTCGGTTGTTAAAGCCGAATGGCTTGCTGATAATAGGCCGTAAAAGTAATGGCTATAACTTCTTTAACTTCTCTAAGTTCTATAACTTCATTATTATATGCGTCCTTTTACATTACAAAAGGCCGCAAACCGCAAGCCAAAAGGCCGTCTTTTACACGCTAAAAGACGGCCTTTTACAAACCCGCTGATTATCAATAAATTACGGAAGGGGCGCTAAACGGGGCGCTAAAAGTAGCCGGCAGGACAATACAATCCTGTGAAGATTTAGGGCGGAAGCCGTAATTTGTTTTACAAGTTCGGCTGAAATGCTTAAATTTGCACCCGTATTTCAGGCGTTATCAATCAACAAAACGATAATATGGGAATTAACAATTTACTGAAAAAGGCCGTTCTCATGGCCGTAGTCTTAACATGCCTTGGATGTGCTAAAAGCGTTGCCGAAGGCCTTGACAGACCAAAACTGGTCGTCGGTATTGTGGTTGACCAGATGCGCTGGGACTACCTTTATCGCTATTACGACCTGTACGGCGAGGGCGGCTTCAAGCGCATGATGAACGAAGGGTACAACTGCGAGAACACGATGATTAACTACGTGCCCACCGTTACGGCCGTAGGCCACACGTCGATATTCACCGGAAGCGTGCCGGCGATACACGGCATTGCCGGCAACGACTTCATGATTGACGGCAAAATGGCGTATTGCTGCTCCGACCCGACCGTAAAAGGCGTGGGCACCAACAGCGAAGCGGGCATGATGTCGCCGCGCAACATGCTCACGACGACCATCGGCGACGAGCTGAAAATTGCCACCGACTTCAAGGCTAAGGTAGTAGGCGTGTCGATAAAAGACCGCGCCGCCATCCTGCCGGCAGGCCACTCGGCCGACGGGGCGTACTGGATTGACAACGCTACGGGCCGCTTCATCACGAGCACTTACTACATGGAGAAGCTGCCGGAGTGGGTTGTCGCGTTCAATAACAAGTACGGCGGCAAGGACGAGCGCCAGGTGTCATACTCTACTTACGGCAACCTGATAACCGAAGAGATGGCCAAGGCGGCCGTCGAGGGCGAGGCATTGGGAGCCGACGAGGTGACCGACATGCTGACGGTGAGCTTCTCGTGCACCGACAAGGTAGGCCACGAGGTTGCCACTCACAGTCCCGAGATACGCGAGATATTCGTCGACCTTGACAAAAGGCTGGCCGACCTGTTCACGTATCTTGACCAAAAGGTGGGCAAGGGACAGTATCTTGCGTTCCTCTCCGCCGACCACGGCGCCGCGAACAACATCCTCATGCTGCGCGAGCACGGCATCCCGGCCGACGGATTCGTGGCTTCAAAGAAGGCCAAACAGCTTGACGACTACCTGAAAGGCAAGTTCGGCGTGGAGCAGAGCCTGGTAAACTGCATCAGCAACTACAAGGTTTTCCTCGACCACGGGGCAATCAAAGCCCTTTCGCTCGACCTCGACGACGTGAAAGAGGAAGCCATCGAATGGCTCAAGGGCGACAAGCAGTACGCCTATGTGGTTGACCTCGAGCACGCAAGCGAGGCATCCATCCCCTCATTAATAAAGGAACGCATCATTAACGGCTACCACCGCCTTCGCAGCGGAGACATCCAGATGATTCTGAACCCCGCCAACTACGAGGTAAGCTCGGAGGTGATAGACAAGGGAACGACCCACGGCGTATGGAATCCGTACGACTCGCACATCCCGTTCCTGCTCATGGGATGGCACGTACAGCACGGTCGCACCGACGCGCCGACCACCATTAACGACATCGCCGCAACCGTATGCTCGCTCATACACGTGCAGATGCCTAACGGATGCATCGGCAACGCGGTAACCATAAATTAAGAATTAAGAGTTAAGAACTGAAAGTCAGCGTTAAGCTAATTAAGAAAA